>Ga0082335_1000285_pt1 | contig 132952 bp, 130 predicted proteins | sample Subgrocontami58m_FD_72375 | JGI IMG/M metagenome (GOLD analysis project Ga0082335, IMG submission 72375) | Subsurface groundwater microbial communities from S. Glens Falls, New York, USA - GMW37 contaminated, 5.8 m (SPADES assembly) (version 2) ... | reverse complement strand
CGCCTGTGGCCCTGGCCAACCGGGCGTTCACCGTGGATCTGACGGCCGGGGATAACGTCACCTGTACGTTCACCAACGTCAAGGCGCCGAAGGCGGCGGACCTGGCCATCACCAAGACTAGCGTGGTCAGCGGACAGGACATTACCTATACGATCACCGTCACCAACCTCGGCACGACTCCGCCCACGGACACTATCCACCTGCTGGACACGCTCTCGAACTTCCCGGCGGGCACCATTTACAATTTTGGCAGCGGCGTCGGCTCCTGCACGACTCCCGTGCCCGGGCAACCTTGGGACTGCATCATTCCCCCGGAAAATATCGGGCAGCCCCTCACCATTGGTATCGTCGTCCCGGCAGGCGGCGGCAGCGTCACCAACTGCGCGCAGGTTAGCCTGGCAGGAGAAACTAATCTCCTGAACAACCAGGCCTGCGTCACCAACATCGTGCCGGCGGCGCCGACTCCGGCCGACCTGGCCATCACGAAAACGGGCGTGGTCAGCGGACAGAACGTCACCTATACGATCACCATCACCAACCTCGGCACGACTCCGCCCATGGACACGATCCACCTGGTGGACACGCTTTCGAACTTCCCGGCGGGCACCATTTACAATTTCGGCAGCGGCGTCGGCTCCTGCACGACTCCCGTGCCCGGGCAAGCCTGGGACTGCGAGGTTCCTTTAGCCAACCTCGGGCAGCCCCTCACCATCGGCATCGTCGTCCCGGCGGGCGGCGGCAGCGTCACCAACTGCGCGCAGGTGACACTGGCGGGTGAAACTAATCTCCTGAATAACCAGGCCTGTGTCACCAACATCGTGCCGGCAGTAGCGACACCGGCCGACCTGGCCATCACGAAAACGGGCGTGGTCAGTGGACAGAACGTCACCTATACGATCACCATCACCAACCTCGGCACGACTCCGCCCATGGACACGATCCACCTGGTGGACACGCTCTCGAACTTCCCGGCGGGCACCATTTACAATTTCGGCAGCGGCGTCGGCCCGTGCACCATTCCCGTCCCCGGTCAACCCTGGGACTGCGAAGTTCCCACCGTCAACCTCGGCCAGCCCCTCACCATCGGCATCGTCGTCCCGGCAGGGGGCGGCAGCGTTACCAACTGTGTGCAGGTTAGCCTGGCGGGCGAAACGAATCTCCTGAACAACCAGGCCTGCGTCACCAACGTCGTGCCGGCAGTGGCGACTCCGGCCGACCTGTCGATTACAAAGACGGGTGTGGTCACAGGTCAGAAGATCACCTATACGATCACTATCGCGAACCTCGGCACGACTCCGCCCGCAGACACGATCCACCTGGTGGACACGCTCTCGAACTTCCCGGCAGGCACCATTTACGATTTCGGCAGCGGCGTCGGACCATGCACCATTCCTGTTCCCGGTCAGCCCTGGGACTGCGAAGTTCCCACCGTCAATCTCGGCCAGCCCCTCACCATCGGCATCGTCGTCCCGGCGGGCGGCGGCAGCGTCACCAACTGTGCACAGGTTAGCCTGGCGGGCGAAACGAATCTCCTGAACAACCAGGCCTGCGTCACCAACATCGTGCCGGCGGCGCCCACTCCGCCAGACCTGTCGATTACAAAGACGGGCGTGGTCAGCGGACAAGACATTACCTATACGATCACCATCACAAACAATGGCACTACAGCGCCTACGGAGCCGATCCACCTGAGTGACCTGCTGACGCCCTTCCCGGCAGGCACCTATTACAACTTCGCCAGTGGCGTAGGCTCCTGCACGGCTCCCGTGCCCGGGCAACCATGGGACTGTGTCATTCCTCCGGAAAACCTCGGGCAGCCGATCACAATCGGCATCGTCATCCCAGCAGGCGGCGGCACAGTCACCAACTGCGCGACCGTGACCCTGGCGGGTGAAGCGAATACCCTGAACAACCAGGCCTGCGTTACAAACATCGTGCCGGCGGCACCGACTGCCCCCGACTTGAGCGTCACGAAGGTGTGCGCGGTCAACGGGCCGCAATCGGTGCTTTGCACCGTCACCGTCACCAACAATGGCTCAGCGCCGTCGGTCAGCCCGATCACCTTGACGGACATTCTCACGGGGGCGCCAACAGATGCCCTCTACACAGGCGCCGGGGGCACGCTGCCCATCAGCTGTTCACCGGGCGCAGGACCCATCACGCCTATTGCCTGCATTGCCAATACAACTCTGGCGCCCGGCGAGTCTCAGTACGCCCTCTTCTCCTTCAGCCTGCCCCAGGGCGGCACGTTCACGAACTGTGCGACAGTATTGCAAGGGAATGTTGCGACACAGCCCGAGTCCAACAATGCCAACAATACGAACATATGCACGACGATCACCGTGCCGCCGCCCGTCACGGCCGCTGCCCCCGACTTGAGCATCACGAAGACGAGCATGGCCAGCTACCAGGGCATCACCTATACGATCACCGTCACCAACAACGGCACGGTTCCGACCGCCAACCCGGTTGTCGTCACCGACACGGTGGTTGTGGCCCCGGCCAACAGCGTGTTTAATTTTAATGGCTATGGCACGGCCTGTTCGGTGGCCGGCGCCAATACGGCCACATGCACCTCCGCCTCGCCTCTTGCGGCGAACGGAGGAACCGTGACCTTTTCTTTCGGTTTCTTTGTGCCTGCGAACGGCAGCGGGAGTTGGAGTGGGAGTGTCACCAACTGCGCAACCCTGCCGGCCGATTCCGATCTGAGCAACAATCAGTCCTGTGTCACCGATACGGTCGGGACTGCGCCGGTGACCGGCACGATCACGATCGTGAAGGACGCGGTGCCCGACGACCCGCAGGACTTCGAATTTATCGTTAACAATTACTTATACACATACTTGGACGACGACAACGATGACGTTCGGTCAAACCAGCACCTCTTTTCAAGCTTTGCTGCCGGCAGCTATACGCTCACGGAAACCCAGGTGACCGGTTGGGACCTGACCGGCATCAGTTGCACCCCGTCCGCCGGGACGGCGGTGGACCTCGCCAACCGTACCGTAACCGTAAACCTGGCCGGTGGAGATAACGTCACCTGTACCTTCACCAATGCGAAGCAGCCGGATAACCTAACCTTCACCGCCGTCAATGGGCCAACGCTGCAAGTATCTACCCAGGCTATGATACCCACCGTGCTCATGACGCCGACGGCCTTTACCAGTACAACAACAAGCAGCGTGACAACTGCCACGGTGACGGCCGGCCCCGCCGGCGTCCCCAACGATGGCATCTTCACTCTTGTGGCCCCTTACTCGGACTCCCTCGTCGGGGCAGTGGCCACATTACCCAGCTCGATATTGCTGGGTTCGGGTCCGCTAGCGATGACTTCCACTAGTTTGGGCAGTTCGGTAGGCTTGGTCTCCGCTGATTTTGGCGAGTGGGCGATAAGGGACGCTGTAACGCCCCCCTTGCCGGCAAATTCGGTCATCACCTATATTGCCTTTGCCGGCGGCACACAGCTGACAACCACCCTGCCGACCGGTACGGCAACCTACACCGGGAAGATGACAGGCGTTTTGGCAAACACCCCTATTGGCGGCTCCGACGACGTGAGCGGCAACGTAATTCTGAACTTCGATTTTACTGCCGGGACGATTAACGGATCCCTGTCTGGTATCTCGGGTATCGTAACCACACAGGGGGTGTCTACAATCACCCCCTGCGTGTACCCCCTGTCTGCTCCCGCATGTACCTATGCCGCCTATGCTCCGCCAGCCAATGTTCCGTTCAATGACATTACGCTGAGCAACGGCACCATCGCCGGCAACAGTTTCTCAGCAACCATAGCGACACCGGCCATAACCGGAGCAACCACCATGACCATGACGGGTAATTTCTACGGAACAACGGCCAATGAAGTCGCAGGCACATTCACGATCAGCGTCCCGAGTCCCGGCATGATCCTCATCGGTTCGTTTGGCGCAAATCTGTAATGCCCAGAGCCGGCGCCACGGCGATGGACGAGCCTCGCAAGCCGTCCATCGCCGCAAAAAAGCACGGGCTCGCCTTAACACATTTCTGCAGCGTTGCTCCTCAATCCCTTTTTCCCCTGTCGACGTATTATCGAATAGTAACCTCTTAACCACAGAGATCGCAGAGAACAACATTTTACCGCCCAATCCCCTTCTGAAAGAAATGATAGACTAATCAATAGTCTTGAGGTAAATGGTATCCATATTACAGAAAATCTGGATGGAACAAGCTGATCCGTATCGTTAAAGGGGGAACAACGTCAATCTATAGCAACGGGTGAAACCGGTCGCCTCGATTTCACGAGGCATTGACGTGTCATAATTATTTAAGGAGGGTAATCTTATGAGAAAAAAGGCGGTACAATTAGTTGTTTTATCCCTGCTTGCAGTCGTTTTATTTTTGCCTTTGGAGCTGCGGGCGGCTCCCTATTATGAAGGAAAATCAATGCGCATCATTGTCGGCTCCCAGCCAGGGGGAGGATATGATCGCATTTCACGCCTCATTGCCAGGCATCTACCGCGATTTATCCCGGGAAAACCAAACATCATTGTTTCCAATTTCCCTGGTGCGGGCAGCATGATGGCGGCCAATAGCCTTTACAATCTTGAGAAACCCGATGGTCTCACGATCGGGACCTTCATTGGCCCGGGGCTTAGCTTTGCACAGCTGTTAAAGGCACCGGGGGTCCGTTTTGACCTGAGGAAATACGAGTGGATCGGCTCTATGGCTACGGAGGCCGCTTGTTTTACCGTAAGAAGCGATTCCCCTTACCGCTCTGTAGAGGATCTGCGTAAGGCAAAAGAACCCATACCTTTGTCTACCTCCGGTCCCACGGCGATGAATTATCAATTTCCTGTCCTTATGAAAGAATTTGCCGGGCTGAATTTTAAATTGATTCACTATCCCTCGACCGCGGAGGGACTGTTGGCTTTGCAACGCAAAGAAGTGGACGGCCATGGGACATATTATAGTTCCTTTAAACCATCTATCGATAGTGGGGTGCTCCGTCCCTTGATTCGTGGCCGAATAACGGCACCGGGCATTGAAAATCTGCCGATCGATGAAGACCTCACAACTGACAAACGGGGGAAGACATTAATGGCCATGCGGTCGGCAGCGGATGTCGTGAGCCGTCCTTATGTTGCCCCGCCTAAAACACCGCCGGCCATCATGAAAACTCTGCGGTCGGCCTTTGCCCAAATGACAAAAGATCCGACTTTTTTAGCCGAAGCAAAGCGCGGCTTAATGATGCCGGAATACGTGCCGGTCGAGGAGGTCAGGAAGGTGCTCGATATTGTGCTTGATCAGCCGCAGGACATTGTCCAGGAATTCGGCAAATTCATTAAATTTTAAATGGCTACGGGCTTCCTGCGGCATACTTTGCTTAAGAACGGGAGGTACAAAATGAAAAGGAAAACGATCAGTTTATTAATCCTCTTTTTTGCCTTCTGGGCATTCCTGCCTACCAAAGATCTTCTGGCGGCTCCCTACTATAAAGGTAAAACCATTACCATGAACTGCGGCTCTGAAGTAGGCGGGGGCCATGATTTTATGGCTCGTCTGATTGCCCGGCGCATGTCCGAGCACATTCCTGGCAAACCAACGATTGTTGTCAAGAATATGCCCGGCGCCATCGGTGTCATTGCCCTCAATTACATCTATAACATCGCCAAACCCGACGGCCTGACCATTGGTATTTTCAATCGAGGGATGGCTTTTGGCCAACTACAGAAAGCACAAGGCATTAAGTTCGACCTGACAAAATTTCTCTGGCTAGGTTCCGCCGCTGTCGAAGCCACCGTATTCACCATCCGGAGCAATTTTCCTTACAAGACCTTCGCTGATTTGAAAAATGCCAAAGAACCGATAAATGTGGGATGCACAGGGACAACAGGCGTTGATTACGCCTTACTCATGCTCCTGGAAGCATTTACGGATGTTAAATTCAGAATCGTCATGTATCCCAGTGGAAGCGCGGCCATGCTGGCCATGGAGCGGGGCGAGGTAGATGCGCGCGCCGGTTCCTATAATTCGCTCCGGCCCTATATTCAAAGAGGGTTGGCGCGCCCGGTCCTGCGTGGTAATGCCTATGAACCAGAAATAAAGGGTTTGCCTGTTGACGAGGATATTGTCACAGATAAGAAAGGAAAAACTTTTTTAGCCATGCGCTCCATGCCGGACCAGTTTGGCCGTCCCTTTGTGGCGCCCCCCGGGACACCGGCAAATCAAATGAAAATATTAAGAGAAGCCTTTGCGGCCACGGTCACAGATCCTCAGACCATTAAAGATGCTGAAAAGACCAACATATCCCTGCAATATATCTCCGCCGATAAGAGTTTGGGGATCTTGAATACTCTCTTGAATCAGCCTGCCAATATTATAAACGAGTTTAATAAGTATGTAAAATTTAACTAAATTTAATTGATCTACCTGCTATCAGTTCAACAGGACACTTTACCAACATCTTCACTAAAACTAAGGAGGTAATGGATGATGCGTGAACTTCATGTCCAAGGCAAGATCTCTTGGCCGGACGGTTACCGGATGGCCGTAGTTCTGTATTTTGACTATCAGGGTGGTGAGGGCGTGCAACTTTTGCCGGAAGGCAATGTCCACTTTGAAGATTATACGGCGGCTGAGTATGGTCCGCAAACGGGCATCTGGAGGCTTTTGAGAATTCTGGAAGAAGAGGGGATGACGGCAACATTTCTCACCTGCGGTGCAATTGCCGAGCGGTACCCGGAAACGGTCAAAGCTATTCTTTCCAAAGGGCACGACTTGGCGGGGCATGGCTTCCATCACGAAACAGCTCGTAATTTGTCCAGAGATGAGGAGCAGAAAGTCATTCAGCGTACCATAGAAGCACATCGGACAATTTCCGGAAAACATCCCGCCGGCTGGCGCTCCTGCACCCAGAGCCCAAATACACTGGAGCTTCTCATGGAAGAGGGGTTTCTTTGGAACAGCAATACATTCACCCATGATCTCCCTTATATATATGTAAAGGACAATAAAAAAATCGTTGAACTTCCCCGTCAACCTTTCGGCGATGGATTGCTTTATGGACATAAGAATTCTGGAAACCCTCGGGACGCCTTGTTCGTGTGGAAAGCGGCCTTTGACGAACTCTATGAGGAGTCAAAAGCAGCCCCGACCTATTGCCCCTTTACGTTTCATCCCTACGTCTCCAGCAGGCCGGGGAGAGCGAGGACTCTTAGGGAGCTGATTCACTATATGAAAGAACACGAGGGAGTCTGGTTCACCACGGGTCAGGAGCTTGCCAAGTGGTGCCTCAAGCGAATCGTGGACTAGTAGCGCAAGAGGTTTCCCCAGAAAGATGCTGTGGCCACCTGCTTGGGGGGAACAAGAAATCGGGTTTCTTAAGAGAAATACTGCACAATGGCTTCCGTCAGGGCGGCAATTGTATATTTCTGCGGCTCGATATGGACGGCGAGGCCCAGTTCCGCACAGGTTTTGGAAGTGACCGGACCGATGGAGGCCACGGCAACCCCTTCCAGGAGTTCGCGCAGCCGGTCTGCCCCGACGATGGCGGCCAGGTTGAGGACCGTGGAGGAGGATGTAAAGGTGATGCAGGCGATGCGTCTTTCCTTCAGGGCACGCAGCGCTTCCGGCGGCAGGGTGTCCGGAGTCACGTTGCGGTAGGCAACCGGATCCGTCACCTCGGCCCCCAATTTCCGGAGTTCAGTGGGGATCACATCCCGGGCCCGGTCGGCCTTCGGAAAGAGGAGCCGTTTGCCCGAGATCCTCAAGGATTGTAAGGCCGCGACCACCCCTTCCGCCTTGGTGTCCGCCGGCACCAGGTCGGCCCTGATGCCGTAAGGGACAAGGGCGGCGGCCGTCTTCGGCCCAACGGCACAGATTTGACAGCCGCCGATGGCCCGGCTGTCCCGACCCAGTTCCTGGAGGCGGGCAAAGAAGCTCTCGACGGCGTTGGCAGAAGTGAAAATCAGCCAGGCAAAGCTGCCCAGCGAGGCAATCGTTTCGTCCAACTGGCTGAATGATTCCGGCGGTTCGATGGCGATGGTGGGGCATTCGTAAACCCGCGCCCCCTGTTCCCGGAGACGGCAACCGAATTCGCCCGCCTGAGCGGCGGCCCTGGTCACCATGATCCCCTTGCCGAAGAGGGGACGGTTGTCGAACCAGCGCAGCTTGTCCCGGAGGGAGACGACATCGCCCACCACGGTGATCGCCGGCGCCTTGAAGGCTGCCTGGCAGGCTTTTTCGGCAATGTCGGCCAGGGTCCCCGTGAGGACCTCCTGCTCCGGCCTGGTTCCCCAGTGAATGAGAGCGACCGGGGTTTCCGGGGCGCGCCCGTAAGCGATCATGTTCCGGGTAATGTGGGGGAGATTTTTAATCCCCATGTAGAACACGACGGTACCGCTCCCCAGGGAGAGGCGTTCCCAGTCGATTCCCGAGACCTCCTTGCCGGGTCTCTCATGACCCGTAACAAAGGCCACCGAGGTGGTAAAGTCACGGTGCGTCAGGGGGATACCCGCATAAGCCGCAGCCCCGATCCCGGCCGTCACTCCCGGCACGATAGCGAAGGGGATGCCGGCCTCGACCAGGACCTCGCACTCCTCGCCGCCGCGGCCGAAGATGAAGGGATCTCCACCCTTGAGACGGGCCACCACCTTACCTTCCCGGGCCTTCGCCACCAAGAGTTCGTTGATTTGCCGCTGTTCCCGGTTATGGGCGCCGCCGACCTTGCCTGCATAGATAAGCTCCGCCCCGGGAGAGGCAAAAGCAAGGAGGGAACCGTTGGCCAGGTGGTCGTAGAGAATCACATCGGCCAGGCCGATGCATTCCCGGCCCTTGAGGGTGATCAAGCCGGGGTCCCCGGGACCGGCACCGATGAGATAGACGAAACCTTTATCGTAAGATCCTTTAATCATAGGTTGCTTCAAACGCTTAACAGCGCAAGGCGCTGGGATTCAACCGGATATTACCTTGCACTTACCCTTCTTTTTTCAGTATAGGTGAAGACCTTCCGGTATGTCAAGATCGATAATTTAGGCTTGACAGAGGCATAACACCATGCTAGAGGCATCGGCAAAGGAATGCCGATGCCGATGCCTCAGACCACCTTTAACGTGAACGTCGAAGAACTGGAAAAGAAGATCCTTCTCATCCTGAGAATACTCCGCGATTCACCGGAGCCAATCGGGGCCCGCCTCATCTCCAGAGGAATGCTGGAACGGGGCGTGATCCTGAGCGAACGGGCCGTCCGCTACCACCTCAAACTAATGGACGACCGGGGACTGACAAGATTTATCGGCCGGCATGACGGCCGCACCATCACGGAGCAGGGCCTCGCAGAACTCAACAATGCCCGGGTCCGCGACAAAATCGGCCTCTCCATCTCTCGCATCGAGATCCTCGCGTTCCGCACGGCCCTGGATTTGGATAAACGGCAGGGAGTGCTGCCCATCAACGTCTCGTTCTTCCCCCGGAAGCTTTTCAAAAAGGCACTGGAGGCAATGAAGCCGGCTTTCGACGCGGGGCTCTGCGTAAGCGAACTGGTGGCCAGCGCCGACGAGGGCGCCCGCCTGGGCGAGTTAGTCATACCAGCGGGATGCGTCGGTTTTGCTACCGTCTGCAGCGTTGTCTTAAACGGCATCTTCCTGAAAAGCGGCGTCCCCACGGATTCCAAGTTTTCCGGCATCCTACAGCTCAAAAATGGTCTCCCCCTGCGCTTTGTGGAACTGATTCAATATTCCGGATCATCCCTGGACCCCTCGGAGATCTTCATCCGCGGGAGGATGACCTCGGTCTGCCAGGCGGCCAAGGGGGTGGAAGGAAATGTCCTGGCCAATTTCCGGGAAGTCCCCGCGCCGGCCCGTAAGATTGTCGATGGACTCATCGCCAGCCTCCGGAATGCCGGCATTGGCGGCGTGGTTTCTATCGGCGAAAGCGGCGAGCCGATCTGCGAAGTTCCCATCGACACGAACCGCTTCGGCATGATCCTCTACGGGGGCCTCAATCCCGTCGCCTGTGCCCATGAAAGAGGCATCGAAGTGGAAAACCGCGCCATGAGCACCGTCATAGAATATCGAGAACTGCAAAATTTCTCGGAACTATGTAAAAACATATGAGATCGAGAGAATTGACCCCGATAAACGGGATAAGCCTTATCAATGAACCATCGTTGTTTAAGCAAATAATCAAACAGGGAGGTAAAAGAAAAAATGAATCTGCGACAACCAAATGCCAATGAAGCAACAGGAACCTTTAACCGGTCCAGAAGCGTGGCACCCATGTCCGGCATCTGCACCCGGTGCGTGGACGGCTGCCGGGGCGGCTGCGAAACCTGGCTTTCCTCTTTCCGGGGGCGGGAGGTGCTTTATCCCATTACCTTCGGAGAGATGACCGCCGGGGCTGACAAGAACTACCCCATTGATTATTCCCATCTCAGCGTCCAGGGTTACGCCGTGGGTGCCGAGGGTCTACCCAAGGGAGTGGTGGCCGGACCGGATACGGCAGTATTTCCCGCCGTGAATACGGAAACCGAGTACGGCTGGAAACTGAAGGTACCCATGCGTTTGCCCATCTTCACGGGCGCCCTGGGCTCCACGGAGATCGCCCGCAAGAACTGGGAACATTTCGCCGTCGGCGCCGCCATCTCGGGCATCACCGCTGTCTGTGGCGAAAATGTCTGCGGCATCGACCCCGGTCTCGAACTGGATAGTAAAGGCAAGGTAAAGAAATCTCCCGAAATGGACCGGCGCATTGAAACATACCGGCGCTATCATGAAGGCTACGGCGAAATCCTGGTGCAGATGAACGTGGAGGATACCAGGTTCGGCACGGCTGAATACGTGCTCAACAAGCACAAACTCGACACCATTGAGCTCAAATGGGGACAGGGAGCGAAGAATATCGGCGGTGAGATCAAGGTGCCGTCGCTGGAAAGAGCGCAGGAACTGAAAAGGAGAGGCTATATCGTTCTGCCCGATCCCACGCTGCCGGAAGTTAAAGCGGCTTATAAAGACGGCGCCATCAAGGAATTCGAGCGCCACTCCCGTTTGGGATTTGTGACCAAAGAGGGCTTCCTGAAAGAAGTAGAGCGGCTGCGGAAGGTGGGCTTCAAGAGAATTACCCTCAAGACCGGCGCCTATTCGGCAGTGGAATTAGCCATGGCTATTCGTTACTGTGCCGATGCGAAGATCGATCTGCTGACCATCGATGGAGCGCCCGGCGGAACCGGCATGAGCCCCTGGCCTATGATGAGTGAATGGGGCATACCTACCTTCTACCTCCAGTGCCTCACCTATCAGTTCTGTGAAGAGCTCCGGAAGAAGAAGATCCGGGTGCCCGATATCGCCATCGCCGGCGGATTTTCCACCGAAGACGGCGTGTTCAAGGCCCTGGCCATGGGCGCACCTTATGTGAAGGCGGTCTGCATGGGCAGGGCGCTCATGATCCCCGGCATGGTCGGAAAGAACATCGCCGCCTGGATCAAAGACAAAGATCTTCCGAAGACGGTCTCCAAGTACGGTGAGTCGATGGAAGAAATCTTCGTCTGTTACGAAGACCTGAAAAAGAAATTCGGCAAGGAAATGTCCAAGATCCCCGCCGGGGCCCTGGGCCTTTACAGTTTCAGCCAGAAATTCAAGACGGGCCTGCAGCAGTTGATGGCAGGAAGCCGTAACTTCAACCTCTCCACGGTCACGCGCAAGGATGTCATGGCCTTGACCGAAGAGGCAGCCAAGGTCTCCGGCATCCCCTATGTGATGGATGCCTACGCCAAAGAAGCGAAAAAGATTCTGCTCGGCTAGACCAACCTCGCCAGCGGGAACGCCAATTCGGCGTTTCCCGCTGGCCCTTTTTAATATTGCTTATTTCAGACCAAAGGTCAGACGATTATTTTGATCCGATCAGGCTACAGCCCGAGCGTGGACGTCGTCGAGGATCAGCCTGCTGGCGCCCGGACCGCGGCCGATGCACTCCACGCTCTCACTTTTCTGCTTTGGGTCACTTGAATACGAGGTGATGACCCATAATTCTCCTGACCTCGCGCACGCCAACTCCGGCTTGTGCGGCAAAATCCGGCCAGGAAGAAACCGCCTCTCCGACCTGCTTCAAAACCTGCGGTGCGGTGCCGATGCCGAAACGGTCGGCCACCGCAAGCAGGTCGTTGCGGGAGATACCGGAAAACTTTCCGTTGACTGCCATCAGGTGCTGACGGGTCCATTCGCCCCGGGGATTATGGGCATGGATTACATCGTAGGCCGGGGCAAGGTCCCAATTCTTACCTTCGCGCAGGATAAAGGAGACATTTTTGGTATGGTCGTCGCAATTGGCTGCCATCACATTGAAGGCCATCCTCCGGAATGCCTCTTCCAAGGCGTGGTAGCCCGGCAGGAGAGCTTTGATGGTCAGAAAGAGCTGGTTGTAATCATGGCTAGCCTTCTGTTTGTAATCCATGTGGGCCATTGCACAGAGGGTTTGCAGGTGATGTTTTTTATTGCCGTCCCGATCGAAGCGCCGCGTCATGAAGTGGGCGCGACCGTCCTCCTGCAGCAACCGGCTGGGCGACATGACAAGGCCGGCGGCTACGGCCATTAGGAAATAGGCATATTCGATGCGGCCATAATCCTGAGAACCGCCCAGTTCCCTATCGGCGCCCATTCCGTCAAATTTAAGGAGCCAGTGTTCGAAGCCGGGCTCCACATCGAACTGTCCCGACCGGATTTCATCGGTCGTCGGATTCCAGGCAATGGCCGCCTTGGCTCTCGCCCCGCCCGCCGAAGTTCCCACTTGGATGATCTGGGCAAGTGCTGCCTTTGCCAGATGGGCTGATCCGATCTCCCCGTGCACGGCAGAGCGGGCGCTTTCGATCAGGCGGGAAAGCTTGATCGCGGTACCGCCTGCCGAGGCGGGACTGCGGGCGGGTCTAAATTCCAGGGCGCCTGTGCCCCTCTTGCCCATATAGGCGAGCCGGTCAAGGGGAGTGACTTGTGACTTGGCGATGCCCCTGCCGGCCATCCAGGCGTCAATCAGGCTGTTGCCGAAATCGTCCGGCAAGGCATCGGCGAGCAAAGCCGGAAGCCTTTTGAAGGTCAACTCCGGAAGATCGGTAAAGACAAAGGGTTCGCGCGCCTGTGCCAGCGGCATGGTCAGGGGCGCAAGCTCGATGCCCGCAGTGACGAATCTGGGGTCATATTCGAACGCGTAGTATCCCAGTTTGGGGTCGAGGGCCACGGCGCCGACGGTTTTTCCCCAAACGCGGACTTCTATGGCATGAACCGGTTTATACATGCGGCGTTCCTTTCCCGCGGGAAGCCCGCTGCCGCGACGGTTTTGGTTTCAGCATCTGCAAGGGGCTGACGGAGACCGCCGGCGCCAGAGAGTCGAGCCACTCGGCCCGGCCCAAGGCGCGCAATACTTTGACGAGCGATTTGATCGTTGCCCCTTTGCCCGCTTCCAGATTTTTGACGACATTCAGGGCAACGCCGGCCTGCTCGGCAAGCCGGCGCTGATCCACATTCTGCCGGAGCCGAAGGTCGCGCAGTTGCCGGCCAAGCGTCGTTTCCCATTCTTCGGTGGTCATGCTGTTTGACATGAAAAGCCCTATTATGGTCCATTAGTGGCTTAATGATACATAATGGCCCTATAGAAGTCTACTAAATAATTATACTGTTGACTGTCACAAACATCTATAACTCCCCCCGGAAGGCGCGGTGCTGGAGAGAGGTGAAGAGGGCATCCGGTTTTTTGTTCATGAAGTGTTTGTCCTTTTTGAAACATGAAGATATTTTTCCGTTGTCAAGATATTTTCCTTGACATAGAGGCGTTGCCCACTTATTCTTGGCCCGCAATACACCAACTCCCATCAAACAAAACAAAAAAATAACAATTGTAAGCTTTTGTCCAAGGACAGGAAAGGATGTTTAGCCCTATGCCAGCGACGACGAAACTTAGCCCGCGGACCTACCGTATCGTAGGCCCCCAGAAGCAGGTTGATGAACGTGATACCCCCCACTTCCAAGTACGGCGGGGGGACTGGGGAGAGCGCATTCGCTTGTGGCGGCAGACTCGTCTGCGGGCCAATACGGAGGCCGACGCCTTGAAACGGACCGTCGGCACGGAGGGCCGGGACATGCGGGGAGATCCGAACAATTCCTTTCTCCACGCCGTCGGCGAGACGCCCGAGGGGAAGCTCAATCCCGAACGCGTACCCGTGCCCGACCCCGCGGCCATGGCGCGCAAGATCAAGGAAATCGCCCGCTTTTTCGGATCCGATGTGGTGGGGATCACGCACCTCGACCAGGCTTATGTCTTTTCTCACCGCGGCCGGGGCTGCGTCGCCGAAGGATTAAACCCCGGCGATCCCATCCAATTGACCCATAAGTTTGCCATCTGCTTAGGTCAGGAGGCTCGCGACGATTATGACTGGTACCTGACCTCCAACAGTGAGATATCCGATATCAAGTACCAGATGAGCCACAGAGGCCAGATCGCGCCGACCTTTATGCTGGCCGCCTACATCCGCGAGCTGGGATACCCCGCCCGCGCCCATTTTCATATGACCGAGGTTAATCCCATCCCCTTGGCGGTAAACGCCGGGCTGGGAGAGCTGGGGAGAAACGGGATGCTCATCCATGAGGAGTACGGCGCCCGCCTGCACCTGGCCGTCGTTACCACCGACCTGCCCCTGACCGTGGACGAGCCCGTGGACATGGGCGTGGAGGATGTGTGCCGGGTTTGTATGAAGTGCGCCCAGACTTGTCCCACCTACAGCATCCCCTTTGGGGACAAGGTAGTCATCAACGGGGTGGAGAAATGGGCCATCAACGTGGAGACCTGCTACAAAGGCAGACTGGCGGCCCAGGGACGTTATATCAACTGCCTGAACTGCGTATCCACCTGCTGTTACAATAAGCGCTCGGCCTGGTGGCATACCCTGGCGGGCTGGATGCTGAAAAAGACGCCCATACCCCTGCGGGCCTTCTACATCAAACCCTTACTTATGCTGGATGATCTCATCTGGGGCAAAAAACCCTGGCGTCATATGAAATGGTTGGACTTCGACAATGCCCCGGGCACAGCTACCTGTTCGATTCCCGGCTGCATCGCCAAGCACCAACCCTTGGAGCGTAAGCCTCTCCACAAGATTCCCAAGCTAAAGAACGGAGCGCTGCCCGCTCAGTAGAGCTTGCTTTTTAGGGCCTGTTAGAAAATAACCCAATCTTTTGTTTTATTTTCTTACAGGCCCTTAGGCCCGATGACAAAGAAAAGAGTGACAGTTATTTGTTGACCGGGCCATAAACCTATTAACCGAACAAGGGGGGGAAATGTCGATGCCAACAAAAGGATATAAACCAATCATTGTTGCCCTATTTGTCAGCCTGGCCTTGTCTTTAACGGCCTTGATCATGTCGGTCCCGCAGGCAATTGCCGCGGAAGAGGCAAAGAGCCCAGCCGCGGTGCTGGAAGGCGCCCGGCAGGAAGGGAAGCTCGTCATGTATGGGAGCAACCAGGTAAACGAGGCTATGCCCATGATCAGGAAATTCGAGGGGAAATATCCCTTCATCAAGGCCGAATTCGTCAGGCTTTCGGCCTTGAACAATTTAAACAGGATCATTACGGAAGAAAAGGCCGGCAAGTACGTCGTTGATGTTACGGCCATCAAGTTGAGCGTTCTGATATTCCTCAAGGCAAAGGGATTGCTGGCCAAATACGATTCCCCGGAACACAGGTTCTATGCACCAAACGTCAGGGACCCGGAAGGGTATTGGACCGCCCAGTATATCTCCAGCAATGTGGTCGGTTATAATACCCGCCTCGTGAAACCTGCCGATGTGCCCAAGGATTATGAAGGGCTCTTAAATCCCAAATGGAAGGGAAATATCGGCCTGGAAATCGACGCCTATGAGTGGTTTACGGGCATCTTGGAGATCATGGGCCGGGAGCAAGGGATCGCCTATGTGAAGAAATTAGCCCGGCAGCAGCCCTCGCTGCGGAGCGGCTCCAGCCTCTTGGGCCAACTGCTTGCCGCCGGGGAAGTTGCCTTCACCGTCCAGAACGTCAACCAATTGGAATCGTTGAAAAAAGAGGGAGCTCCCGTGGAATGGGCAAAATTCGATTTCCCGGCTCCCTCTGTCTTAAACTGCGTAAGCATCCTGGCCAAGGCGCCCCATCCCAATGCCGCACGGCTCTTCTATGACTTTTTGCTGTCCAAGGAAAACGCCGAGTATTTATCCAGCGCTACGGTCAATAAAATATCTGCCAGAACGGGCGTCAAACCGGCATACATCCCGAAAGACTATAAGTTTTACCCCTTAAGCGAAGCCGTGCTGACCCATGTGCAACAGGCAAACATGAAGGAATTCGACAAGATTGTGAAAGGCCGGTGAGCGGGAGCTAAAAATTACCCTCGCAACATTCTCCGCCTTCTGGTAAATTTAATTTTTATATCATGCGCCAGGAGGATGAGATGGAGTCAAAGAAAGATTGTCCCGCCCCCACACTTACGGTGGGTCAGAAACTGTATGGATTTCATGTCCTGCGCGTGGAACCGATCGCGGACATCCGGATTACGGCCTATGAATTGGAGCACGAAAAAACAGGGGCCAAGGTACTGCACCTCCATTGCGACGATCGGGAGAACCTCTATGCCATCGGTTTTCGCACCCCCCCGTCGGATTCCACGGGGGTGGCCCATATTCTGGAACATTCCGTACTGGCGGGCTCGGAAAAGTACCCGCTGAAAGATGTCTTTAACGAGTTGCATAAGGGCACGCTGCAGACCTTCCTCAATGCCTTCACCTACCCCGACAAGACCATCTACCCCGTAGCGAGTCAGGTGCGCACCGATTTTTTCAATCTTGCCCGGGTCTATACCGACCTTGTTTTGCGGCCCCGGCTTCTCAAGGAGAGCTTTTATCAGGAGGGGCGTCATCTGGAATTTACGGATCCCCAGGACCTGAAGAGCGATCTTACCATCAGCGGCATCGTTTACAATGAGATGAAAGGCGCCTATTCATCACCGGATCAACTGATGTTTAAGGCCATCCAGGAAAGTCTCTTCCCGGACAATACCTATGCCCATGATTCGGGCGGCAATCCCGAGGTGATCCCCCTGCTTACCTATGAGCAGTTCCGGGACTTTCACCGGACCTTCTATGCACCCAGCAATGCCCGGATCTTTCTCTACGGCGACATACCCACGGCCGACCATCTGCAGTTTCTCGAGGAAATGCTGGCCGGTTTTGAGAAGACACCGGTGGAATCTTCCATTGCCACCCAGAAGATCAGGGAAAATCCCCTGTACAGAAGGGACACCTACCCGCTGGCCAAGGAAGAAAGTCCCGAAAGGAAGACTACCGTCAATTGCGCCTGGATGCTGGCCGAAAATACCGACGTGGAGACAGCCCTCCTTTTGCAGATCACCTGCGCCATGCTGGTAGGAAGCTCGGCAGGCCCCCTGCGCAAGGCCTTGATCGATGCGCATCTGGGCGAAGACCTCTCCCCGGTTACGGGTCTGGAGCAGGATTTCAAGCAAATGGTCTTTGCCGTGGGCTTGCGGGGCACGGACCCCGAACAGGCCCCGCTCATTGAAAAGCTGATCCTGGAGACGCTGCAGAAGATCTATGAGACCGGCTTTGATCGGGAACTCATCGAGGGGACCATCCACCAAATCGAATTCCACGGCAAGGAGATCGTACGGTCCAGCTACCCCTACGGGATCGTGCTCATGGGTATGGCCTATCATACCTGGCTTTATGAGGGCGACCCGCTCGTGGGGCTGAACTTTCCCCTGGCCATCCGCCAGGTCCGGAAGCAATGGGAAGAAAATCCGGCTGTGTTTCAGGAAATGGTCAAGAAATGGTTCTTGGACAACCAACACCGGGTGCTCTCCATTCTGGAGCCGAGCAAGACCCAGCTCGAAGCCAAGGAGGCGGCCTTCCGCAAGGAAATGGCCGAACTCAAAGAAACCTTGTCTCCTGAAGAATTGAAAACGATCCAGGAGAATGCCCTTTTGCTGCACAAGTTCCAGTCCGAACCGGATACCCCGGAGGCGGCCGCGACGCTCCCCAAGTTAACCATCGGCGACTTGTCCAGAGAGATTGACAGCGTGCCTACGGAAAAAACATCCCTGAACAACATCCCCTTGCTGCGCCACGACATCTTCACCAACGGCATTGCCTACCTGGATTTGGCCTTCGATATTGCGGACATTCCCGATGAACTCCAGATCTACCTTCCTTTACTGGGAAAAATGACCACGAGCATGGGAGCGGCCGGTCTGGATTATGAGGCCATGGCCAAAAGGATCGCCCTGAAGGCCGGGGGTTTGTCCTTCAGTCTGGCCGCCGGTGCCACGGCGGAGGGGGACCGGAACTGGCAGAAGATGATTTTTCAGGTAAAAGCTCTTTATCGCAACGTCGGGGAGGCGGTAAAAATCCTGTCAGATATTTTTACCGAAGGAGATCTCTCCCAGCGGGAGAGGATGTATGATCTCGTGGCGGAGAGAAAAAACGGACTCCATGCAGCCATCGTCCCCTCGGGCCACGTATTTGCGCGGCGGGTGGCGGCGGCTCCCCTGACCCTGCCCGCCTACCGGGATGAAGAGTGGTATGGCCGGGCGCAGCTGCGCTTCATCAACCGCCTGGCCGAAGAGGGCAAGGCCGGCAAAGATGACCTCCGGGAAAAGCTGGCCTTGCTCAGAGACATGGTCTTCCGGAAAGGAAGACTCACCCTGAATATGACGGCCGATCGGGAAGGCCTTTACCTCCTTACCGAAGCCACGGCGGCGCTCTTGGAGAAGCTTTCCGGCCAGGAGGACCTTCGCAGTCCGTCCGCAATTACCTTTCCCTCTCCCGCCCACCTGGGAATCGCCATTCCGACGCAGGTCTCTTACGTAGCCATGGCCTTCCGGGCGCCGGGCTACGCCGCCCCCCTCGCTGCTTCGCTCATGGTCGCGGCAAAATTACTGTCCTCCGGTTACCTCTACAAGCATATCCGCGTCCAGGGAGGGGCTTACGGAGGCATGTGCCAGTATGAGCCCTCCAGCGGCCTTTTTGCCTTTCTTTCCTATCGTGACCCCCACATCGTGGAAACATTGCAGATCTACAATCAGGCGGCCGCCTTCCTGGAGAAAGAGAAAATAAAACGCGAGGATCTGGAGAAGGCCATCATCGGCACCATCGGCGCCCTCGATCGGCCCTTGGATCCCGCCACGCGAGGCTATGTAGCCATGATCAGGGATTTTGCCGGTATTGACGATGGGCTGCGCCTGGCTATGCGGGGCAAGATCCTGGATATGCAGGAGGAGGCCCTGCAGGAAGATAGCGTCCGCTTCCTTGCTCCGGCGTTAGCCTCGGCCGTGGTCGCCGTACTGGGCGAGGAAAACAGGCTCCAGGAAGCGAATAAAACCCTGGCGGTCAAGTTAAAAGTGGAACCGCTTATCTGATAAAAGAAAAAACTCGCCACCAGGGGACCGGATCAGCCCCGGTAATAAGAAAAACCGATGAGCGCCATGAGCAGAATAACGAGGCCGAACCCAAAATAGAAAACAGAAAAATATTCAATCTTGAAGACGCCGCTTTCCGTCAGGGTGCTTAAGTTCGCCAGATAGCCCCAGTAAAGGGTAAAGCAGTAATTGATGAGCAGGGCGAGCTTGATGCGCCCAAAAAACAAGGCGAGGGTACTCAAGGCCAGGAGCAGGACCACCTGCGGCAAGGGGACGGACAGATAGGCTGATAAAAAGATATCCATGAATTCTCCTTAATTGCATTATTTATTATTTTTTTACCGAACCGTCACTTTTGATGAATTCGTAAAAAACCCCCATGCTACGTGGGGCACCAGGTCGCATGAAAAACAATTCCGTCATTCCGGACTTGATCCGGAATCCAGGTTTAAAGGACTGGATACCGGCTTTCGCCGGTATGACAATTCTATTTTCGTAAGTCCCTCTTGGCGCTGTCATTGCAAAGCCGTAGCCGCGAGCGTAGCGTGGAGGTCAGCGAAGCAATCTCACGATTCGTAACATGTTGATATCACGAGATTGCTTCGTCACTGCGTTCCTCGCAATGACGGGCTTTCTGGCTTTTTACGGAACCGTCACTTTTGCTTGAACATCTTATCCAACAGAGGTTCAATCGTCGGGCACTGCCGGCAGACAATCATCCCGTCCTTGTCCAGCAGCACCAGGGTAGGCACACCCTGGACGCCGAAACTTTTCGCCACGTCCGCAGTTTCGTCGAGCAATACCCGGTAGGGAAGCTTGTGCTTTTCCACAAATTTTGCCACCTTGGCCTGGGACTCCTGAATGTCAACCTGCAGCATCAGCAGGCCCTTGGTGCCGTATTTGGCGTAAATATCCTTGAGGCGGGGAATTTCTTCAATGCAATAGGGACACCAGGTGGTGCTGAAGACGAGCAGGACAGGCTTCCCTTTGTTTTCATTCAGGCTGAACTTCCGGCCCTGCAGATCCTTCAGGGTAAAGTCCGGCGCCTTTTCCACCATACCGCTCCCCACATTACCGGAAACCGGGTAAGTCAGAAGAGGCTTCGCGGCCCAAGCCGTCCCGGCTAACCACAAAAGACAGGCGGCGGCCGAAATCGCCCAACCAATCGTGAAACATTTTCTAATCATATCATCTCCTTTTAAATCCAAAGCATTCCTGCTTTAATGAACAAATATTCCGCCATGACGAGCAGTATCAGACCGAAGACCCGGTTGATCCTGACCATCCAGGGACCCGACCGGGGCATCGCGGAGAGCATCCCGGCGCATGTTCCCAAGACGAGGAGCAGCGTTCCCATGCCCAGCGAAAAGACGAACAGGAGGCTCATCCCGAAAAGCGCATTCTGGCGCGTCGCCACGAAGGACAACAAAACAGCCAAAACAGGCGCCGTGCAGGGCCCCACCACGAGTCCCGAAACCGCACCGACCAGATAACTCCCCAGGGCGCCCTTTGTTCTCTCCTTGCCTTGCAGTCTCGCGATAAATCCCGGCGTTCTAATAGGCAAAGAAAAGAATCCCATCATGGATAATCCCATAAACAAGCAAACATTAGCCAGAAACAAAAAGGTCCAGGGATTCACCTGCACCTGGCCGAACAAGCGGCCCGAAAAAGCGGCGATGCCGCCCAACAAGGTATAAGTCGTTGCCATCCCCAAAACATAGATCAGGGAAAGCCAAAAACCCTTTAACTTCGAGCCGGCACTGTGCGCCCCGATATAGGCAATCGTGATGGGGGCCACGGGATAGACACAAGGGGTAAAACTGATGAGGATGCCGCCCAGATAAACCGCCGGAAAGGCCAAAAGCGAATTAGCTTCGAGATATTGGGAAAAACTGTTTAAGAAACTTTCCATGGTCCATCATCGGTTAGCACCAAGGTGAAAAACCGCCTTCATCTATGAACTGTCTTAACTATATCGCTATCATCCTTTCCCTCTCTTGTCAATGCAACGGGCCACAACCTCTTCAATATCTTTCAACTGATAGGGTTTTCGCAGGCTCGCCGTAAACCCGTATGTTTCGGGATAGGCCATAATGGGATCATCGGAATAACCACTGGACGCAATGGCACAGATCGTACCGTCAACTCCCCGCAGTTGCGTGAGAGTATCCTTGCCGCCCATACCGCCGGGGATGGTGAGGTCCAGAATCACGGTAGAAAAAAAATGTCCTTCCGTGCGCGCCCTGGCGTAGGCTTGCAGGGCTTCCGCACCGTTTTCCACCGTTGTCACGGAGTAGCCCAAAGAACTCAACATCAAGGCCGCCACTTCGCGCATCGCTTCCTCGTCATCCATCAGCAGGATACGTCCTTCGCCTCTGGGCAGGTCTTGGATGGGCACGCTCGCCCTTGGCGCGACATGCTCTTTTATCTGAGCAGGCAGATAGATGGAAAAGGAGGCCCCCTTACCCGGTTCGGATTCGGCGTCGATGTGTCCGCCATGCCTTTTCACGATCGAGTAGGAGGTGGAGAGCCCCAGGCCGCTGCCGGCCTGCTTGGTAGTGAAAAAAGGATCGAAGATATGGGGGAGGTATTCCTTGGGAATGCCGATGCCCTGGTCGCGAAAGGTGATCCGGAGATAATTTCCGGCCACCAGCGAGCCATGCATGCCTGTCTCCAAAGACATATTGTCCACCGAGACAAACAACATACCACCCTGAGGCATGGCGTGTTTCGCATTAATCACAATATTTTCTACAACTTGAGCTATTTGATTGGGATCGTACTCGCAAGACCACAAGTCCGCGGCGATTTGAAAGTGGCACCGCACATTTGAGCCGCTCAAGGCAAACTGCGTATTGTCGCAGACCGTTTTCCGCATATCGGCCTGTTCCTTGACGGGCAAGCCGCCCTTGGCAAAGGTCAGCAGCTGTTGGGTTAAGGCGCGGGCCCGTTCAAAGGTCTTCACGGCCATGGACAGGGAATGGACGGTTTTGGCCTGTTCATTCCTTTCCGCATATACTTGTGCGAGTTCGATGTGCCCGTAAATCCCCCCGAGAAGATTGTTGAAGTCGTGGGCGATACCGCCCGCCAGGAGTCCGAGGGCCTCGAGTTTCTCTGTCTGTTGAATCTGCTGTTCCAGTTTCCACCGTTCCTCTTCGGCCTTTTTGCGCTCCCCGGCGTCGGAGAATATACCCACCAGGTTCTCGGCACCGTCGATGACGGCAAATTCCGTCTTGATATCGGCGTAATATATCCCGCCGTCCTTACGGAGGATGGGAAAATCACTCACCATAAAGGTCTTACGGGCACCCTGTCTTTCCAACAATCTTTGCAGCATGGGCTGCGCCTCGGCAGGGAATATCTCCGCCACGGGCATCTGCCGCAGCTCCGCGGTGGAATACCCCGTGACCCGGCAAAAGGAAGCGTTGGCAAAGTGAATCTTACGGTCCGGCAACTTCGCCAGAACGATGCCATTGGCCACGGCATCGAAGATGGCCCGAAAGCGCTCTTCGCTTTCCTGCAAAGCCTTGATCGTAGAGTCCTTTTCCTGGCAAAGCCCGGCATTTTCAATGGCCGTACCCAGCAGATGTCCGATGGAGGTAAAAAGCTGCACTTCGTCGTCCGTATAGGTGTGGGGCTCGCGATAGCGGATGGACATGAGGCCGAGAATCTGGTCTTTGCCGTAGAGGGGCAGAGAGGCCACGGAACGGCAGCCGATCTGGCTGGCAAAGCCTTGCCGGCCGGCTAGACGGGTATCGGTGGCCATGTCCGGAACAATAAAAACCTCACCCGAGACGACGGGAAAATTCAAGACACTCTCTCCCAGTTTTCTCCGGTGCACCAACTTTGTCATATCGGCAGAGGTCAAGCCTTTTTGCATGACAAAGACCAATTCCTGGGTCTGCTGGTCAAGGAGACGGACATGGGTGGAATGACAACGAAGCCGTTCCATGATCTTGTCCAGCGCGTCATTGAGGATCTGCTCCAGGTTCAACGACCGGTTTACGGTTTGTGAAAGCGCGTAGAGCGTTTCGAGGGCCCCGGTGCGCAGCTCCACCTGCTGCAAGAGGCGGGCGTTATCCAGGGCCACACCGATCTGGTTGCCGAGATAGGAGAAAAGTTCCAGGTCTTTTTCCTGAAAATGATCAAAGCTGGGTAAAAGCAAGCTGATGGTTCCCATGAGCTTGTCTTTGGTAAGCAGGGGGACGATCAGGGCATACCCGGGCGCCTTTTCGGGATAGATGATGCTATTTTCGGTGAGGGGATTGATAACGGAGCGCCCCAATTGGATGCATTCCCAGGCTTTCCCCTGGCCGCAGCTCCTGCGCAGGGCGCCATTCAGTCTATGGAGAGGAATGCCCTTGTGCGCCTTGATGACCAGTTCCCTGGTGTCTTCCTCGTAGATGCGGATGTATCCCTCCTTCAGTTTCAAGACATTCAGGGCCATTTCCAGAATGTCCTGGAGGAGATAGGCAAATTTTTGCGATGGGTTAAGAGGCATTTTACTTTTTACTTTTGCCTCTTTTCCAGGGCGTCCAGGATCTTTTCCGGCGTGATCGGAAGTTCCAGGAAGTCCACGCCGATGGCATCGTAGATGGCATTGACGATCGCCGGCGCGGGCGACAGCTGGGTACCTTCCCCGGCCTCCTTGGCGCCGAAAGGCCCGATGGGATCGTCCGTTTCCACTTCGATGGCTTCAATATCCGGCATTTCCAGGAAGGTCGGGAAGCCATAATCGAGAAAGGAGGGATTCATCATCTGTCCCTGCTCCATGACCACATCTTCATAGAGGGCCTGGCCCATGCCGCCGACCACCGAGCCTTCCAGTTGCCCCTCCACGAGCATCGGATTGATGGCCCGGCCGCAATCGTGGGCCGTGACCATCTTCACCAGTTTGACCCGGCCCGTGTGCAGGTCCACTTCCACCTCAGCAGCCTGGGTCATGAAGGAGTAATTGGGAGCAAAGTTTCCCTCTTCCTTGAACAGGGTGGTGGGCTCCTTGGCCGGCGCCATCCAGGAGCCCCGGCCGACAATCGGCATCGGCAGATCAGCGTATTGATACTCTTTCAGGACCTCCGAGAGGGTCATGCCCTTTTCCGGATCGTCCTTCAGGAATATTCTCCGGTTCCGAGATACAAGCTCCGCCGCCTCGACGCCCAGCCTGGCAGCCACGAAGTGCAAGAGCTTTTGCTTCACCGAAAGGGCGGCCAAGCGCGCCGCATTGCCTGCCCGGACCGTGACGCCGCTGCCAAAGGTGCCGGGATCGAGGGGCGTAATGCCCGTGTCGGCGGCCGTGATCCTGATGTCTTCGATTGGCACGCCGAGTTCTTCAGCCACGATCTGGCTGATGACGGTTTCGGCCCCCTGTCCGATGTCGGCGGCACCGGAAAGAACATTTACCGCTTCGTCCCGGCCCAGCTGCACCACGGCGCCGGAGCTGATATGACTCATGTTGCTGACCCCGCTGGGAAAGGAAGCGCCGGCCAAGCCCACACCCCGGCCCAGGGGCAGCTTGCCGCGTTTTTCCTGCCAGCCGATGGCCGCAGCCGCTTCCCGGACGGAATCGGCAAAACCGCAGGTATTGATGATGAACTTGGCCGGATGGGGCTCACCCGCGTGGATGCTGTTCTTGATGCGGAGTTCGGCCGGATCCAATCCCATGCGGACGGCAATCATATCCAACTGGCGTTCCACGGCAAAACGAGCCTGGGGGATGCCGTGCCCCCGCATGGCGCCGCCCACGGGTTTGTTCGTATAGACGTGGTAGCCCTCGTAGAGCAGGTTCGGCACGCGGTAGGGGATCATGAGAAAATAGCAGGACAGGGCGATCATCGTCGGCGCCGTGCTGTTATACGCCCCGCCGTCGGCATAGGCCTTAAACTGCTGGGCCAGGATCGTACCGTCCTTTTTTACCCCCGTCTTGACGGTGAGATACATGGGGTGGCGCTGCCGGGTGGCAATGAAAACCTCGTCCCGGTCATAGAGGAATTTCACGGGCCGGCCCAGATGGATGGCAAACCAGGCGGCGCAAAAGTCCTTGGCAAACAGGTCGATCTTCTGCCCGAAGCCGCCGCCGACCTTGGGTTTGATGACCCGGACCTTGCTTTCCGGCAGGAGCAGCGTGGAGGCGAGATTCCTCCGCAGAAAGAAGGGGATCTGGGTGGACGCCCAGACGGTGAGTTCACCGGTCAGGGGATCGTACTGGGCCAGGGCCGCATGGGGCTCCAGGGGGGCATGGTTGACGGGTTGGGAGTAAAAAGTATCCTCGAAGACGGCGTCGCTTTCGGCAAAAGCCTGGGCGCAATTACCCAATTCTTTTTTTATGGCAAAGGACGTGTTGTTTTTCACACCCTCGTGGATCTCCGGCGCCCCGTCCTTCATTGCCTCCAGGGGACTGAAGAGAGCCGGCAGTTCCTCGTACTCCACCTTGATCAGTGCCAGGGCCTCTTCGGCGATCTCCGGATCGACGGCGCAAACGGCGGCCACGTCATCGCCGATGAAACGCACCTTGCCTCTGGCCAGGGCATACTCGTCTTTGGCCATGGGAACGATGCCGTACTTGCGATCGGGGATATCCTGACCCGTGAGCACTCCCTTGACGCCGGGCAGCTTCCGGGCCTGTGCCGTATCGATACGGAGGATGCGCGCATGGGGGTAGGGACTCCTCAGGATCTTGCCGTAGAGCATCCCCGGCAGGGTGAGATCATCGGTAAACTGGGCTGTCCCTTTTACCTTCTGAGCCGCATCGAGCATGGGGACCCTCGTCCCCACAACGGTAAACTCTTTTCCCATCTAGGCCTCCTTATGATCACCGGCGACGCTCAGCACCGCTTCCAGGATTTTCTTGTAGCCCGTGCACCGGCAAAGATTCCCGGCCAGCTTCTGCTTGACCGCCTCAGCCGTGGGTCGTTTATCCTCGGCAAGGACCGCCTTGGCCGTTAAGATCATCCCGGGCGTGCAGAACCCGCATTGCAGTGCCCCTTTTTCGATAAAGGCGCGTTGCAGCGGATGGAGTTCGCCCCCTTCGGCCAAGCCCTCGATGGTTAAAATATCCTTGCCGACGGCATCCAGGGCGAGCATGAGGCATGACAGATAGGGTTCGCCGTCCACAAGCACCGTGCAGGCCCCGCAGGCCCCCAGATCGCATCCCCGTTTGGTTCCCAATAATCCCAGCTTGTCCCGTAACACCTCCAGCAGCGTATTGTTGGGAGAAACCAACACCCCATGGCAGTCGCCATTGACAGTCAGTTCAATTGCCTTTTTCATTTTCCCGACCTCCCCAGGGCTTTATCGACGGCATTATGCAACAAGAGACCCATTAACCGGCGTTTGTAAGCCGGCGAATAGAGGGACGATTTAACTGGAGATGCCTCTTTGGCTGCCAGAACCGCGGCTTGGTTCAGTATCTCCGCGTTCAGGTCCTTGCCCCGCAGAAAGGCTTCCACCTGTCGGCCCCGGATGGGCTTACGATCGACGGCCGTGAATGCGACCCGGTATTCTTTCGCCTGGGCCGCGGCCCAGAAGGCAACCCCGACAATGGGGAAATCGATGCTTTCCCGGTTGGCAAATTTTACATAACCGGAAGCCCCTGCCAGGGCCTCTTCGGGGATGACAATTTCGGTGAGAATCTCTTCCGGCTGGCGCGTGAGCGGGTGCTTCCCCTCTCCCGTAAAGAGGTCCGCGAGGGCGATCTCCCGGGCCTTTTCCGGGCCCGCCAGCACGACCCTGGCCCCCAAAGCCAGGAGCGCCGGTGCCAAATCGCCGGAATAACAGGAGAAGCAGACTTCCTTTTTGTTGAGCACGTAGCACATCTCGCCGCCCGCTTTAAAGCAGTTCGGCCGGGAGCTTCGCCACCATTGGGATTGGTTGAAATATTTGCAGCGGTTCTGCTGGCAAATGTTGCCGGCTAGCGTCCCCATGACCTGGTGATGATAAGAACCCACGGCCGCGGCCGCCTGGGCCAGGGCGGGCAGTTTTTCCCCGACCAGGGGCGCCGCCGCGATCTCCTTCAGGGTGGTGAGGGCACCGAGGCGCAGGTGGCCGCTGTCTTTATTGAGATAGCTCAGGCCGGCAATCCGTTTGATATTCACCAGCAACGGAGGCGTTTCGACTTTGTGCTTCATGTTGACCAAGAGGTCGGTCCCCCCGGCCAGGATCTTGGCCGAGGGTTCCCTTTGCAGCATGGCAATCGCCGCGGGGATGTCTTCCGGTTCGGCATAGGCAAATTTTGGCAATCTCACAACGGCCCTCCTGTTTTGGGATATGACCCGAATGTTGCTTAAGAAAACTCTCCTCCAGGAAAAAGCAAAATATCTTCATTTCAGAGAGGGTAGCAGAGAGTGTGTGGCAATTTTTTTTACATTTTTTAAACAGGGATGTCAACCTAAATACCGCTTGGGTTTTTATGCTTGACGCGTCCATCCCCCCATGGTTTAAAATAGCCTATGACGCAAGACAGCACAGAGATCATGACCGACTGCACCCTCTGTTACCATAGCTGCGGCACCAGGGTAACGGTCGAGGACGGGAAGGCGATCCGGGTCCGGGGCCTGGCCTCCCATCCGCTCAACAAGGGGAAGCTCTGCCCCAAGGGCGCCGCCGTCCTGGAAAACATCTATGACCCGCAGCGCCTGCAATATCCCCTCAAAAAGGTTTCGGGCGGATGGCAGAGGATTACCTGGGACGAGGCGCTCTCGGAAATCGCCCAAAAGCTCGGGGACCTGAAAGAAGCCTCTGGTCCGGCGGCGCTGGGCCTCTTCAGCGGGTCCATCGGGGTGGAAAACCTGGAGATGGCGGGGCTCACCCAGCGGTTCAAGGCCGCCTTCGGCTCCCCTAACTTCTTTTCCGTCGAGAGTGTCTGCTACCGGATGCGGATCCGGACCAGACAGCTCACCTTCGGCAAGTATCCCGTGGAAGAACTCGCCTCGAACCTTTACGTCCTCTGGGGCCACAACCCCGAGGCCTCCGACTTCCCCCTCCGCCTGGCTTTGCAGGAGAACCTGAAAAAAGGGGCGGAGCTCGTGGTCATCGACCCGAAACGGATACCCCTGGCCGACCGGGCGGAGATGTATCTGCCCATCAGGCCGGGCACCGACGGGGCCTTGGCCCTGGCCCTGCTCCAGGTGATTGTCCAGGAAGGACTCTACGACACTGACTTCATCGAGAAGTACACCACGGGCTTCGACCGGCTCGCGCCCCATGTGGAGCAGTACACGCCGGAATGGGCCGCAAAGATAACCGACCTTTCCGCGGATGCCATCCGCCGGCTGGCCCGCCTCTTTGCCACGACCAGAGGCGCCGCCATCTACCAGGGGACCTGCACCCAGGACCAGACAGCCAATGGCACCCAGAACAGCCGGGCCTTCTCGATCCTCCAGGCGATTACCGGAAACATCAACAACCCCGGCGGGTGGGTGATCGGCCCGGGCTTGCGCCTGGGAGATGTGGGCGGCCTCACCACCGCAGCCTCTCCTCTGGGAGCGGATCAATACCCCCTCTTCACCCAGCTTTGGGGCCGGAAGACCCCTTACGGCGTCGTCACCTGCGTGCCCGAGAGCATTCCCGGGAAGCTGAAGGCCTTCCTCGTGGTGGGCGGCAATCCCCTGGTTTCCATGGCCGATTCCCAGGCTTTCCGGGAGGCCTTTCGGAAGCTGGAGCTCCTGGTGGTGCATGATATGTTTCTGACCGAGACGGCAGAACTCGCACACTACGTCCTGCCTGCCTGCTCCCATCTCGAGAAATGGGGTTTGGCTTACTCCTATAACGTCTGTCACGGCCTGCCCTACGTCATGCTCCGCAAGAAATGCCTCGCCCCCGACGGCGAAAGCTGGTCGGAATGGAGATTTTTTACGGAACTCGCCAAAAAAATGGGCCTCGGCGCCGCCTTTCCCTGGCTGTCAGAAGAAGAACTGGTGGCCTTCGAGCTGGCGCCGACAGGTTTGACCTTTGACCAGTTGTGCCACGCAAAGCCGGAAGGCGCTTATTTCGGCAGCAAACGCTACGGCATGGAAGAAGTGCGGTTTCCCACGCCCTCCGGGAAGATCGAGATTTACAGTTCCACCTTGGAGGCAAGCGGCTTCGCTCCTCTGCCCACCTATCACGAGCCCTGCCGCAGCCCCCTCAGCTCCCCGGAACTCCTGGAAAAATACCCCCTGATCCTCTCCACGGGTCAGAGGAACCGGTACTACACGCACGGCCAATTCCGGAACGTCAAGACGCTCCGGCGGATGAGTCCGGAGGCGGAGGCAGAGCTCGGTCCCGAAACCGCCTTAAGCTACGGCATTGTCGAGGGGGACGACGTCCTGATTGAAACAAACCGGGGCACCGTCCGCATGAAGGCCCGGGTAGACGGGCGGATCAGGGAAGGCGTCGTTCTCGTCCCCCACGGCTGGCCCGGGGAGGCCAACGCCAACCTGCTCACGGACACGCAGTGCCGGGAACCGATCATGGGGTATCCGGAGCTCAAGGCCCTCCTTTGCGCCCTGAAAAAAGCATAGGCCGTTCTTCGGCGTTTCCATCCGGCCCTTCGCTTTTATTTTTGCCCAAACAGCAAGCATGAAAGGACAGGGCGTCCGCTGGGAAACAGGAAATTTTCGGAGATGTTGGAAAGGGGATTGGGGAGAATAGCTGTTTCTGTTCCCCGGATCAGGTCCGGGACAGGCTTGGCTCATAGCTTTGCACTCCGGCTTCCTTCGGACGGTTCCTTGCGGTTCCGCCCTTGCCTTCGGCTAGTACTTGTGTCAATGTACAAGTCGTTGACAGGATTCAGATACAGGGGACTTGCACCCCATAAGTTCACGCCCATGCCGGGCGTACACCAGTCAATCAACCCGACGCCGGAAATCGGGTTGTGGTTTCCCGCTCACTCTCGACGGCGCGGGTTATTTCGTCGTTATGTCAAAAGTAAAGATATGATGGAACAAGATATGGTGCATCACCGCGTATCAAACTACCAGGATCATCTGCAACTTCTAAAAGCTGCATGCAAATGGATGGGAATTGATTTGGGGCGCGCCTCACAATACACGTCGCTGATCAAGCAGTTTTTTGAAAACAGCGAACGTTCCAGAGAACATATACTCGCTTATAACGAAAGTTGTGAAATAACAGAGATTTATGATTTATGGAAGATGCAGATCAATGATTTCCCCGGACTGGACAGAAAAATTTGCGCAGTGTTTGGGAAGGGTCCGGTTCTACGTGAAGATGAAAGACCAGATAATTCGAGTAACAAACCGAGGAATGATGCCTTTGTTTATCTGTTGGCTGGCAAATTCATAAAGGCCGGTATTAACGTCGTTGCAGTAGATGGCGCCATTGCAGATGGCAGTGGGTGGAAAAGTGACGCAGACATCACGCTTGGTCATAATCGGTCTATCATCGATGTTCAGTGCAAAAGGCCGCTAAATGTAAGGCAAATGCAGAAAAGAGTCAAAGAAGCCTGCCGACAGCTCGTAAATTCGATAACCGGGGGGCGGACAGGAATTGTAAGTCTTGATTGCTCGGCCATTATACGCCCTGATGGTACATTGATTGAGAAGGATTCTGCTGAAGATGCCGTGAACTTCCTGGGCGATTTGATTGAAAGGGACATTGTCCCTAGAGCGATTGCAAGCCTCGACCCTAATGTTTTGGGCCTCATCTTGTTTGCCCGATTCCCCGCCATGATAAGAAAGGGGCAGTCCTCAATTCTGTCGGCAAACGGAATTCCTTATAGACGCTATTTCCGACCTGAAACCCTTTCCTCATCTCTGGTCGTGCCGAATCTAAAGTGTCCCGAGTCAAGCGTACTTAAGGAAATATTCGGAATGCTTAACCAATCTTTGCGGTAATGGGATGAGCTCTTCTGGGAGAACGTAAGGGAAAAGGCATAACTAACCAATCCAGCCGATCGCTGCGCTCCGGCTGATTTTTTCGTTATCTTTTGAAAGAATATGGAAGTAATCAAATTTATCATCCATGAGACTCCTTTTGCTTGCTGGGACTGGGAACTGCAAAAGAAGAATCTTGAATTCTTGGAAGGTATTGATGCTGATTACTTCCAATATATCGCAGAATTAAATGCGGAGCACATTGAGGACGATGATAAACACAGAGCTGCGTTGTCCTTACGTCTTGCTTACTCACACGGTCTGGAAGCACTTTTTGCTTTACTCGGTTCAACAATCCAGGCTCCTCAATGCGCTATTGGCTGGATTATCAACTATCGAAACATAGACTTAATTAATATTGTTAAAAAAATTTCAAGTGGGGATTTTATCTATACGAGATTCAAAGAAAAACCGGTTACATGGGAATTATTGGCAAAACATATTCATGGCTATATCCATTATGAACAAGAAAAAAGGGATTTGATTCAGCAAGGTTTTGGGAAACTCTGGACTTTATTTGCTAGCGAGTTTGAGGACATAAATTTTTCCGATGAGTATAATGGAATTAAACACGGACTGAGGGCAAAACCCGGCGGATTTCACCTTGCGGTAGGTCTTGAAGATACCCCTGGAGTTCCCGCTGCTCCAGAAAAAATGATGTCACTCGGGGGTAGCACTTTTGGCTCCTCATACTTTGTTAAAGAGCAAATTATCCCATCAGACAAATATAACTTTAGGCCAAAGAGGCATTCCCGTAACTGGAGTCCCAGAAATCTAGTCAATGGTCTTGTTCTAATTTCAATGTCTATAAATAATGTTATTAGTTGGTTGCGAATTGTTAATGGTGTGCAACCCGACAAATGCCGTTTCGAAAATCCATCATCTAAAGATGGTTTCGATGAACCTTGGAAAGAACATGTTGGCGTTAACAATTTCAATATGGATATGATAATAGAGAGGAAGCATATTAGCCCATTCTCTCGGGATGATATTCTTAAAACCTATGCTGAAAAATAAGATAACCTTTCACTTCAGGCGACGGGAAGTAGCGCGGCGGCGCTGACTCGGCAACGCTTTTGACCCGCGCCTGATTTCTGTGTTAGAGGAAACGGGGGAGATAATAATGAGTTTTGAGAGAATAGAGTTGTTATTGAAAGGTGAATCGCCGTCTTTGAAAGATTATACACTTTTGATTCAAGTAACCGACCAAGCGCCGACAGATCTTTTGTGGAATCTATTGATCTCCTTTCCAGAATCTCACTGGCTTGTAAAATTGGTTATAAGCAAGGCTCTACAGGAGAGATTGCCAAAGGAGAAAACCGAACAAGCTGTTAATTCTATTATCAAAAGGCTTCAGGAACGAGTAGGAAAACCTCTGACAATCTCTTCCAGCGGAGCGCAAAAGACCGTGACCGTTGAAGAGTACGTTAGGCGGCAATGGAGGTGAACTTGCGTTTGTGCTTGGTACCCCGTTCGACACCGAAGTATGGGCAGGACTATCGCCAGGAAGAGTCGATTCGATGTTTGGACCTGAAACCTTGGGGCAGCAGCGAGACGAGAAGTTACCCGCGCCCCGAATGGGGAAAGGTTCAACTGATCATCTCCTTCAACTCAGAGGACACGGCAGACGCCGAGTTCGTTCGAGGCGCACCGATGAATATTCCAGTCGTTGTCCATCACCAACTCCGGCGGAACTATCTTTGTCCCGACGAATGGGAAACTTCATGCCAAACGCTAAAACGGGCAACTCTGGTTGTCGTGCCGGCGGCATTCCTGGGAAACGAACTTGGGGTTGAAGCAAGTCGAATCCGAGTGGTCTCAAACGGAGCCGATAGTTATGTCTTTAGACCGCGCTCCGATGCGGAGCGCGAGACTTGGCGCGAGGAGTTGCGAATCCCAAAGGAGTCCTTGGTTGCTGGATTCATTGGGTCCCCGACGACTGCGAAAGGGGGGCAGATCATTCGTCAACTTGCGACGCGTATGCCAGAGGGTTGGAAGATGGCCATTTGTTCGAAGGACAGTCCGCCTCCGTGGATTTGTGGTCTTCATGATGTTGTGTTCTGTCAACAGAATACCGATCAGCGCAATCGACATCCGACGCCGTTGTTTGACGTACTGCTGTCGCTGTCGCTATGCGAGGTTGCGCCGATGGTCGTGGTCGAAGCTCTTCTGTCGGGTGTCCAAGTCGTAGCGACGCAGAGCACTCCGTACCTGGAGCAAGTACGTTCTATAGTGCCGGGGGGCGTTGTTGGGACCGTACCGCTGCCTCTGCACGTCTGCCCCCACTCGCGCAAACAGCTTACGTTAACCGACGACGACGCAATGAAGTGCGCAGATTCCGTTCGGAGCCAACTGGTGGCCGTTACGGCGTTCAACAGTGCGAAGCGCGCGATGTTGGCGGGGGTTGCCGTCCGGGCCGGACTAACGTCGGAAGCGATGTTGACAGGCTTCAAGGCAGTGTACGATGAGGTTGCTTCGAGTGAAGAGAACTCCACCTAACATGCACATGTGTATGCGAGGTCGTTAGAAGCAGAATAATCAAACAAATTGAGGGGAGGTTGCTATGCCGGAAGTCAAAGCATGAAAGGGGTCAGGTCTTGCAATCATGTATTGATATCCCATACTCTTTTTCAACGCAGCAAAAAGCTATTGGAATGCAAGACCTGACCCCGCTCACTCCTCTCGTTCGGATAATGAAGTAAGGAATTTTGGCTCTAAAGGATGGTGGTGAGTATGACAAGCAGGAAGGGAAATGGAAGAAAGGTAGTATGTGGTGATTGGCAAGGCGATTTTCCCCTTCGCGAGGAGTTCGAGGATTTTTCAGGCAAAATGAGGGTGTTTGTTATCGACTGCCATGAAGGCCCATTGGGGTACACAGTCCGAGGGCGAGAGGAAAAACCAAAAGGTGAAGGATATGAGTTTGCCGCATATAGCGAAACGACCCCCCACGCGGCGCTTGGCCGGCTTCGTGAAAAGGCGCGAAGATCCATGGCCACGCGCCACCTGGGTAGAGATCGCAGTATGTTGCACGATACGCTCACAGGGAGAATCACTTCGGGCGGTGACCAAGGCGCACTTCTTGTTATAGATGGTATTGCCATTGATGTGGATGAACTGGCTCGATTGCTTAGAACCTATGAGGGGTCGGAGTTCAAGCTTAGAATCAAGGACCCCTTAGAATGAAGGGTGGGGACAACAAAGTCTCCGAACAAGCCGCTAAAGCCGATCGCGGCCACAGGGGCTGCTCCGGTTTAGCTTTTCGTTGAACGGCCAATCAAGGACAAATAAAATGACGACAAAGCACAGGATATTGCAGAGGATACTTGACGGATCGAAAAATATCCGGTTCTCTGATATGATACATCTCGTGGAAGGCTTCGGTTTCCGACTTTCTCGGGCAGAGGGTAGCCACCACATTTTCGTGCATCCTGACATTCCGGAGCTTGTGAACCTCCAAGAGGTGAAAGGGCAAGCGAAACCATATCAAATGCGTCAGTTTCTAAAGCTGGTCGAACGGTACAGCTTGAAATTAAAGGAGGACAAATGAAAGACTATCACATAAACATTTTCTACTCTGAAGAGGACGCGGGGTACATTGCCGATATACCAGATTTGGAGGCATGTTCTGCGTTTGGCGAGACTCCTGAGGAGGCTCTTCAAGAAGTTCAAAAAGCCAAAGAGCTTTGGTTGCAGGCTGCCCGCGCTGAGAAGAAACCGATTCCTCCTCCCAAGTACCGGCCGGTTATCTATCAAGCCGCATGCGCCTGAGAGAGTTCTCGCAAACTTGGGGGTCACCAAACTTGGGGGTCAGGTCTTGCAATCCAGCAAATTTTCGCTATTAAAAAATTATGGCAAGTCCTGTCCTGTAAAATAGAATTGGCAAAGGGGTTGCTTCATATGCCAATGGCGACTATACCATTTGCATGAAATCTGGCCTGTTTCAGGTCCGGTATACGACTTTAAGTTGGGCTCCAAAGAAAAATGAGGCATCGATGCGTGATTGCAAGACCTGACCATCGCTCTACTGTGTTCACAGAAAAACGCCTTGACATTCGGTCCATATTTGATACTATATATAGACCGGAGGTATTAAAAAGATGAATATTACAAACGATATAAAACCAGTTACTTACTTAAAATCAAAGGCAGCAGATTTATTGAACCAGATCAACGAAACTCATCGTCCTGTTATAATAACCCAAAACGGTGAACCCAGGGCGGTTCTTCAAGATCCTGAAAGCTTTGAAAATATGCGTAACGCAATTGGCCTGTTAAAACTGCTATCCCAAGGGGAAAGTGATCTGCGAAATGGCAAGATTAAACCGCAAGAAGAAGTGTTTAAAGGCATTGAAAAGGCATTGAAAGAAAACCTTCGATGAATCCAAAGTATGAAATCATTTGGACCAATGTTGCGGAAAACGATCTTAAGGATATAATTGAATATATTTATCTAGATAACCATCAAAATGCATTAACTGTACTAAAGAATATCAAACAAAGCGCATCAAATCTCTACACCCTTCCTGAAAGAGGCCGAATTGTTCCAGAGCTTCAAGCACAAGGAATATTACAATACAGAGAATTAATTATCCCGCCAAGGCGATTAATTTACAGAATCGATGAGCGAAAAATATATGTTTTATCGGTAATCGATTCACGGCGGAATGTTGAAGATATCCTGTTGTCAAGATTGGTTAGCAGATAAGATAAAAGCTGCGAACAACGGCATTAAGAGCGACGGCAAAACCCGGCGCGCCGCGAACCGGGGCGAGCTGAGCTTCGCTCCAGCGCCCCGTTATTCGCATTGTATGGAAGGGAAGACAGGATACGTTTTGAGATGCTAAAAGACAGAATAGCAAGAGGTTATTCCCATGCTCGTACAGGGGTAGGGGTACCCAAAGCGGCCGGTGGCAGAGACGCGCCGCGAATGGCTGAGAAAAGCAGCCTGTCCCCTTTTTCTCTCCGCCGGGCAAGTTTTATCTTTCCAGCCCTGCTGTTGGCCGCTGTAATTGCGCATTCGGCCGTCTGCGCCCGCCAGCTTCCAGTGCCTGAAGTCACGCCGCTAAAGGCGGCAGGCCACACCGATCACGAGCAATATCTCCTATTTCACACACCCGACGTCGCGCAGTACAGGCTGCGCGGGCCTTTTGCCGTCCTCGAGCGCAGAGAGCTGGAAATCCCCCTGCCTTCGGGTCCCGCGGTGGAGGCGGATTTATACCTGTGCGCGGCGGCACGTAAGGCTCCTCTGGTCATCGTGTTGCATGGTCAGGACAATTCGAAGGATGACCATGCCTTTCAAGCCATGCACTTGGCCTCTTGGGGCATGCATGGTATGGTTGTCAACTTGCCCAATCATGGCCCGTGGATTGCCAACGGCAAAACCCTTAAAAGGCTCGTTGACGCCATTCATCGGATGCCGCAGCTCGTCGACGGCAGCATAGACGCGGACAAGATCGTTCTCGCGGGTCACTCCTTTGGGGCAACTGCTGTCGCCGCCGCGTTGGGCGAAGGCGCCCCGGTGCTGGGCGGCGTTCTGCTCGATCCCGCCGGGGTCGGCCGGCAATTGCGGCCGTTGCTGCAGCGGATCAGGGTCCCGGTGATCGTGATTGGTGCGGACGATAATATCCAGCCCACCCGTAACCGCGGACAATTTTACCGGTTCATTCCGCACGCGGTCGGAGAGATCTCGATACGGGACACCATCCACGAGGATGCGCAGTATCCAAACGAGTACACGCTGCGCACGTTCGATGAGCACCCTGACGATACGGAGGAAGCGCAACTTGCATTCGTGAGCGCACTGACTGCCTCCGCCTTCGGTCTTGCGGTCGCCGGCGGCATCGACTATGCTTGGAAAAGTTTTGAAAACGCTTTCCAGACGGGCGTGTTTTTCAACGGGAGGAGGAAATAACTGTCATGTGTTCAGTCAAATCGTCAATGAATGGATTGAAGACCACGGGTACGTGCTTGGCTATACTCATCATGTTGCAGGCATTTGGTCCGGGAACTGGCTGGCCACAGGATTCCGATCAGCAGATCGACGAGGAATTCGCCACGCAGGAAGAAATCTACCGCAGCCGGGGCGACGACGTTCCGAGCGGCTATATCACCGACCGAGGCCTCTCGGGCTACGCGGGTCTTCTTCCCACCGGCTTCTGCGAGGCCCTCGGCAAGCTGGGCAGCTCGGACAGATGGCTGGATGTCGGCGCGGGCGCCGGGCAGGCAATGCTGGACTACTACGACGCCAAAGACAGCGCGTCACCGGATAAAAGGTGCGCCCGTTCCGGCGTCAAGGCACGTGTAGTAGCAATGTCCATAGAAGACCGCCGGACGGACAAGTGGCGAAAGCGGGCCGCGAGCCTCGGCGATGACCGTTTACGGTATCTCTCCGGCAAGCGTCTGCGGCAGTATTCGCGCGACGAGCTTGGAAAATTCCAGATCATTACCGACGTGTTCGGCGGCTTCTCCTATACCGAAGACTTGTCCCTGTTCATGGAGAAGGTGCTGGGCATGCTGAATGTAGGCGGCGCATTCTACACGCTCGTACAAAACGTCCATTTGGAAGATGACAAAGACAAACCCGATGAAACCTGGTATCAAACGGAGCTGCGGGATCGGGCCGGCAGCGACGTGAAAGTTTGCTCCTGGCTGAAAAAGATAAGCTGCGTGAATGTCGCCTGCGAGTCGAAGAGCGACTGGAACTCGCCCACCGAACTGATAAAAATCCGCAAGGTTTGCAGCGACGTCTCCGTCCCGCGTGCGGTACTTCTGGAGTTCGAGGCGGGGAACCCTCCCACGCGTCGATTCCTATTGGAGCCATAGGGCGACGACAAATATTTTTCTTGACAAATAAGTAAACGCTGACTTACATTCCTTTCAACAAACCTAAGGATATCATAATGGTACACCATATGAATAATTTGTCCAGGCAACAACAGATTGTTGATGCCGCGAGGAAATTGATCTTTAAGTACGGAAGCGAACATGTGACGGTGCGCAAGATAGCCCAGGAAGTTGGTGTCACGGAGGGAGCAATTTACCGCCATTTCCCCAGTAAAAAGGACATCATGTCATTAATGGCGGATCACATTGCCAATAATCTCCTGGGAGATATCAGCAAAGCCAAAGACAGGGCCAGCACCCGGCTTGAAACGCTGGACCTGACCATGAAAAATCACTTTTCCGCCATTGAACAGCGGCGCGGCCTCTCCTTTCGGGTCATTGCGGAAATCATCACGCAGGGCGACAAAGAACTGAACAAAAAGGTGGCCGGGATTATCGATAACTACACCAAAGCCTTGCAGGACCTCCTGGCTCAGGGTGTAACTTCCGGAGAAATCAGGGCAGGCATCGACCTGCACGCCGCGGCCCAGCTTTTGTTCGGCATGATCCAGGGCCTCGTGACAATTTGGACCCTGAACAACTGTAGTTTTAACCTCGTGGAACGCTATGAAGAGCTCTGGAAGGTGTTTCTATGGGCGATAACCGAGAAAGCCAGTTGACTTGTATCCTCACTACCAGCTCTATTTCCCAAGGTGTATTTCTCCTCTGGGCAACAATCACCAAAACACGCCCCTGATCGGTCAGAGGTGTGTTAAAATCATATTATTGACCAACAGAGAGAGAGAGGAATTATGAAGAAAAAAATCATCCTGATTACCGCCCTCAGTTGCCTATCCGTCCTAATATTGCTGATCGGCCCTGCGGCCGCCGCAGGGGACGCCGGGAAAATTTCTTATGACAAGAAGCAGCGTCTCCTGACGATACATGCCGATATGACAAGCTGCCTGGCTCTTCTTCAGGATGTGGAAACCAAGACAGGCATAAAAATCACGATACGCGGCGGCATCCGTGACAAATATGTTACCCTTAACACGGAAGAATTGCCCATAAGCCGTATCGATACTTTGCTCGATGAGCTTAGCCTAAGCAACGCAGCCATGATCTATGATCAGAAGGGAAACATCTCCGAAATCGTCATCCTTCCGGGAGGCACGCCGTCCTTGCAAATGAACCGCAGGAGATAGGGAATGAAAATTACTTTGCGGCTGATTGTTTCTCTCATCATCGTGGCCGCCCTGGTGGCGTCCGGTTTCTCCTACCTGCAGGTTCAGCGGGAGAAGGGTAACCTCGCGCAAGAGTTGGAACTGCGTGCCGCGATACTGGCCGAGAGCCTGCATGATTCGGTCGTAAATCTCCTGTCTGCCGATTCCCCGGCCCGCTTGCGGCGCCTGGTGGAACGCTTTGGCAATCGTAAACGCCTCAAGGGTGTCGCGGTCTATGATGCTCAGGGCGCCTTGGTGGTCTCGAGCTCCGGCTTGAAGCTGGAAGAGTCGCCGCTGCCCCCGGTCAAGGAATCTATGACTTTAAAACGGGGGCAAGGGGGAGTGGAAAAAGACGCCGCGGGCAAATCCATTTATGTGTTTGCAGCGCCGCTTTATCAGGAAAACGGTTATTTGGGGACCCTGGCACTGTTCCATGACGCTTCCTACATCGATGCGCGCCTTCAGGGAATCTGGCGCAACAATTTTCTGCTGTTGCTGACCCTGTCCTTTCTGATTGCCCTGACTACGGTGTTCATCGTGCGCTGGAGCATTACGGGCCCCATTGCCCAGGTGGCAGACTGGCTGAAGGGCCTTCGTTTGGGGAAAATTCCTCAACAGACATGCCTCCCCCGGGGTGATTTTCTGGGTCCTTTGGCCACGGAGGTGACTAATTTAGCAGAAAGTTTGGCCTTAGCCCGGGCCACGGCCACAGCCAGGGAAGAATCCCGTTTGCGCATCGCCGCCGATACTCCCTGGATGGCGGAAAAAGTGAAAGAATATCTGCGTGATGAACTGGGAGAGAAAACTTTATTTGTGGTTTCCAACCGTGAACCCTATATGCATATCAAGCAGGGGCCGCGGATAGAGTGCATGGTGCCCGCAGGCGGTTTGGTGACGGCCCTGGACCCTGTCATGCAGGCCTGCAATGGCGTCTGGATAGCCCACGGGAGCGGCAGCGCCGATCGGGAAACTTCCGACCCTCAGGGCCGGCTGAGCGTCCCGCCGGAAGAACCGCTTTACACCTTAAGACGGATTTGGCTGACCAAAGAGGAAGAAGAGGGCTACTATTACGGTTTTTCCAATGAAGGCCTGTGGCCCCTTTGTCATATTACCCATACCCGGCCCACCTTTCGCCAGGAGGATTGGATTCAATATCAAAAAGTGAATGAAAAGTTCTGCGAAGTGACCCTCGAGGAAATCGCTCATGAAGAATCGCCCTTGATTCTGATCCAGGACTATCATTTTGCCCTCTTGCCCCTGTTGATTAAATCCAAGCGCCCCGATGCCCGCGTGGCCATCTTCTGGCACATTCCCTGGCCCAATCCGGAAGCCTTTGGCATAAATCCCTGGAAAAAAGAAATCCTTTTGGGGCTGCTGGGCGCCGATTTGCTCGGCTTTCATATCCAATTTTTCTGCAACAACTTTCTCCAAACCGTGGATCGCTTCCTGGAATCAAAAATTGACTGGGAGCACTTCACCGTGGAACGCCGGGGACAGACGACCTGGGTAAAACCTTTTCCCATCAGTGTCGCTTTTCCTGAAATCAGCAAAAAGGGAGCTGTGGCGCTCCTTCCCGATCCCCTCCTCAGGGAGGGGATGCTTAAAGAAATCGGAGTGCAAACAAAATATCTCGGCGTGGGAGTTGACCGCATCGACTACACTAAGGGGATCGTGGAGCGGTTCCGCGCCGTGGAACGGTTCCTGGAAAAACATCCCGAATTTGTGGGGCAATTCACCTTTGTGGAACTGGGCGCTCCCAGCCGAACCAACATTAAACAGTATCACGATCTCGTGGCCGAGGTGGAGGAGACCGCCGATAAGATCAATTGGCGTTTCCAGTCCTTAACTTGGAAACCCATCATTTTTCTGAAAGCCCACCATAGTCATGAAACCGTCTACCGCTATTACTCCGTGGCCGATCTTTGCATGGTTACCTCCCTGCATGACGGCATGAACCTGGTAGCCAAAGAATTTGTGGCGGCGCGGGAAGATGAAGACGGGGTGTTGATATTGAGTGAATTCACCGGGGCTTCACGGGAGCTGCTCGATGCCATCATCGTGAATCCCTATGACATCGAGGAGATGGCAGAGGCGATTCATTACGCCCTGCTGATGGAACCAGAGGAGCGGCAGGAACGGATGAAGCGGATGCGCGGCCAGGTAAGAGAACGCAATATTTATTATTGGGCAGGTCGGCTGGTCAGCACATTGACACGCCTGCGCATCCCCAGGTCCGGGGAGGAAGAAGTTCTGAACAAACCATGATCAGCAAGCATGGAAGGCACTTGCCATTCCGCCCAAAACCCCTTATCTTTCATACATGAAGAAAAATAAAATTTATCCCCGGGAAGGCACTGCGGCGCTGATAGAGGGCAATGAAGATGGATCGCTAAATACGGATGCCCAGAAGCTGCCGTCGGCTTTGGATAATTTTACGGAGATTGCCCGTCGGCTGGGCGGGAAAAAATTGGCCCTCTTCTTGGATTATGACGGCACCCTGGCCCCGGTTGTAGATCGCCCGGAAGATGCGCAGCTTTCCGGCGGGATGGAGAATTTATTGAAAAAATTGGCTTCGCTTTGCCGTGTGGCGATCATCAGCGGCCGGGATCTTAGCGATGTGCGCAACCGCGTTGGTCTGAAAAATCTGATCTACGCCGGCAGTCACGGCTTTGATATTGCCGGACCCAAGGGTCTGCGTATGCAGCTCGAGCAGGGGAAAAAATGTTTGCCCGCGCTGGACGAGGCTGAGCAAAAGCTCCGCCAAGGGCTTAAAAAAATACCCGGCGCCCAGGTGGAACGCAAAGGCTTTGCGATTGCCGTTCACTACCGAAACATGGCGGCGGATAAGATCCCTCAGGTTGGCAAGATCGTCGATGAGATTCTGGCAGCTTCCTCTCAACTGCAGCGGAACTGGGGGAAAAAAATCATCGAGCTGCAGCCCGATGTCGAATGGGACAAAGGCCAGGCCCTGCTCTGGCTGATGAAAAATCTTGACTGGGATCATCCCGATGTTCTGCCCCTCTACCTCGGCGACGATCGCACCGATGAGGATGCCTTTGCGGTCTTGCGCGACCGGGGCATCGGTATTCTGGTCGGCTGGCATGGTGAAAAGACGGCGGCAAAATTCGGCTTAAAGGATGTTCCGGCGGTGCAGCACTTTTTGCATCACCTTATCGAGATATTAGAGGAAGATGGGGGCTCTTTGCGAAGCAGTCCATAGACGCGCATCAGGAGGAAAAACTCATGCATTTGGATATCAACAATTATCTGACAGAAGTAGGGCACTGGCTCCTGACCAGCGGACTGCGCATCGTCGTGGTCATGTTAATCGCCGCTTTAGCCTTGAAGCTCGCCCGCATCCTCTCCCACAAGCTGGTCACGACCTTCAGCGAGCGGCAGCGGGACGTGGAATTTCAGAAAAGAACGGAAACGCTGGGATCGGTCATCAGACATGCCCTCGATGTCCTCATTTTCGGCGTGGCTGTCATGATGCTTTTAAAAGAACTGGGCATAGAGATCGGTCCCATATTGGCGGCCGCCGGAGTCGTGGGCCTGGCCATCGGTTTTGGCGCCCAGAATCTCGTGCAGGACGTCATCAGCGGATTTTTCATTCTCCTGGAGGATCAGATCCGGGTTGGCGATGTGGTCAAGATTGCCGGGGTAGATGGCCTGGTGGAAAAGGTGAACCTCCGCATGACTGTCCTACGCGATCAATCCGGAAATGTTCATTATGTGCGCAACGGAAAGATCGACCTGGTCACCAATATGACGAAGGAATATTCCCGGTATGTCTTTGATATTGGTGTCGCCTATCGGGAAAATATTGATGAAGTCATCGAAGTGTTGCAACAGATCGATGCAGAGCTCCGGAACGATCCCGGCTATGGCAAGGATATTCTCGAACCGCTGGAAATCCTCGGGGTGGACCAATTCGCCGATTCAGCCGTAATCATCAAGGCCCGTTACAAGACACAGCCGATTCAGCAATGGCGGGTGGCCCGCGAGTTCAATGGCCGCATGAAAAAGAAGTTCGATGAACTCAACATTGAAATCCCCTTCCCCCATATCACCCTTTATATGGGACAGGACAAGCAGGGACAGGCCCCGCCCCTGAACGTGGCGGTGCAGGAAAAACCTTCTCCTTAGCGATTATCCTGCTCCACGGCCTCGTTCAATCTTTCGGAAAAATCCGGTATGGCCGCGGCTATTCTTACCCAGGCGGCCAGCATGGGAATCCCGATGGGATCCTTGATGAATTCCTCGACGGCCAACCGCAGGGAACCGACAAAGGCATCCACCGCTTCTATCTCCTCGTGGCGGTCATAGGTAAGGCCGTTCAGCAGGGCCAGGGCATGGTATTTTTCGATGGCGATCCGGGCTTCCTGGATATACGCAGTCGTCAAGGTCCGGAAAAAGGAGCTGCTCATGACCAAACCGTCCTGGGCCAGCACGCGGAACATCGCCTTGGCGATGTCCGTCGCCATGCGGATCAGCCCTTCATCGGGCTTCTCCTTCGTCAGTTCCTGATGCTTGTGCTCATAGAGGTCGATGATTTCCACCTGGCAGATGCGGTTGATGGAGGTCTTCTGATAGATTTCGCTGAGCATGGAAACTTCCAGTCCCCAGGTAGGCGAGATCCGGATGCTGCGGGCCAGATTGATGTCTAAGGCAAACTCACCGGACAGGGCATAGCGGAAACTGCCGAGGTACTCGATGAAGGCGTTATACCCCAGAATACGCTTCATGGTCCTGATTAGGGGGGTATAAAAGAGTCTTGTGACACGCCCATAAAGCTTGTTCGTCGCCCGGGCATAATAGCCCTTGCTGAATTCCAGGTCGATGGCGGGATGAACGATGGGGTAGAAAAGCCGCGCCACGATGTCTCTCTGATAGTTCACGATGTCGCAATCATGGAGCGCCAAGGCATAGATATCCCGTTGGGAGAGAATGTAGCCGATGGCCATCCAGACGGACCGCCCTTTACCGGGATGTTCCAGGTCGAAGTCCCCGTCTTTCAGCTCCTGCAAAAGGGCCTGCATCCGGGGGCCGTCATGCCAGACGATCCTGACCTCCGCCGGCAGGACGGACATGATTTTTTTGATCTTCCGGAACTGCCCTTTATCCGCCCGGTCCAGGGACAGGACGATTTTGTGCAGGTAGGGCACATCTTGCAATTTCTCAATGATTCCAGGCATCGCCGGTCCATCGAATTCCGTTACCAGGGCCGGCAGCAACAGAACCATTTTCCGTTTCTTCGCAATCTTCACCAATTCCTTTTCCAGATCCTCGAGGGGGCGATCCTTCAGGAGTTGCAGGGTGGTGACTACCCCGTTCTGAGAGAAATCAGCCATGTCATTCCTTCCTCCCTTCCCAGATCTTGACCATGTAGTCCTTCATGTTCTCAAACATTTGAGCCTGCGCTTCAAAATGGCCTTCCGCTTCCTGGGCATTCTTATCCTGCAACTCATTGACCAGGGAAGCCACCCTTCCATAGTAGAGGGGAATCATGGTATCCAGGACCTTCATCCGTTGCCGGGGCGTGGCACGGAAGGCGCCGGCATACCGGTATACGATCCGGACCCAGGTCTCGATGGGCATGAGAAATTGCTCATGGCTCGGGAGGCGGGACAGGTCGGCAATGATCTTATGGTCCTCTTCTTCAATGATATTTTTCCATAACCCGCCGAAATTACTGAAACCCACTTTGAAATACTCCAGGAGGCCATCCTGGTCGATGGTAAAAGGGGGCGCCTCCTGACCGATGAACTCACCCAGGGACGGCACCTCTTTGGAGCCCTTGCTCCGGAGCCAGTAGTCCTGGTATTGTTCCATCAGCTGGAAGGTGGTTCCCACCACCTGCCGGAACATGGGACCGAGTTCCGCCGAAGGATCCTTTTCGCCATGCACCTTGGCACCGAGTCTTGCCTGGCAGATCCTGAACCCTCCGACAATGGCCGAGGTGGTCATCCAGACATCGATGCCGAACTTGGCCACGTCGGACTCCCACACCTCCTGGTTCAAGTAATGCTTGATCAGGGCGGGCGAGATACCGAAGTCGCCGCCGATCGGTTGCCGTATCCTTTGGCCGTAGAGGGCCCGTGTCAGGTTGTAGGCGATGGTGTTCGTGATGGTCGCGTCCAGTTTATAGCGATTATAATCCGGGGCAACATAGTCGTAACCTTCCATGACCGGATCGAGGGCGCTCTTGAGCCAGGCCGGAGTGATGGAAAGCAGGTCGGAATCGAACACGGCCACGGCTCTGGCCTTCAGGAAAGAGGCAATTTCGAAGACCGCCCGCAGCCCCGAACCCTTGCCGGGGATGCCGCGGTAGATGAGGACCGTGCTTTCAATGTGGTAGGATTTCGGGTTGACGGAACTTGCCATCTCCCGCGTGTCATCCGTGGAGCCGCCGTCCGATACCACGACCAGGGCTTTCCGGTCGGGATAATAACTCTCGATGCCTGCCACAATCGTCTCCAGCACATGGACGATGGAAGTGCCGCTGTGGTAAGACGGAACGCCCACGACGATGTCGGCAGATCCCAAATGTTCAATCAGTTCCCGTACCGGTTGTCTCAAGGCCGTGGAAAAGCGCACTGCAGCCGTCATAAATCACCTCCGATTAAAATAATCGTTATATCCATCACATTCGTACCCGTCGGGCCGGTAACCAGCAAGTCTCCCGCCTGGGCAAGCAGGCCGTGGGAATCGTTGCGCTCCAGGTAATCGTCGATCCTCAGTCCAAGCCTCCGAACCCGGGCATAGGTATGTCGATCCGCCAAAGCGCCGGCCGCCTCAGCATTGCCATCCAGGCCATCGGTGCCGGCACTGAGAAAGAGGAGCGATTTCCAGTCCCCGATTTCTTTCAGGGCCGCCAGGCACATCTCCTGGTTTCTTCCCCCCTTTCCGTTCCCGGTGACCGTGACTGTTGTTTCCCCGCCGAAGAGCAGACAAACGGGAGGAGCAAAGGGGTTTTTCGTCAGCAGGATTTCCTCGCCCATGGCGATGATGGCCTTGGCCACCTCCCGGGCTTCACCACGGAGGCGCGAAGTCATGATATGGCATTCCCAGCCCAGCGACTCCGCTTTTTCCTTTGCTGCCCCCAGGGCGTCCATGTTGCTGCCGATGAGAAGATGCTCGATATTTGGATTGGGATATTTCGGTGTATCCTCGATGTCGCCGGCAAGTCCCTTTTCGAGCACCTGTCGCACGGCAGCCGGAAATTCCTCCCAGAGGCCGTACCGGCAGGATAAATCATAGGCCTCACGATAGCTTGTCTTATCGCAATAAAGGAGCGCCGAGCCGATGGTTTCCAGGTCATCGCCCAATACGTCGGAGATGACCAGCACCACTCCCCTGGCGGTCGTTGCCTGCCCCAATCTTCCACCCTTCACCAGGGAGAGGTGCTTGCGCAGGACATTCATTTCGCCGATCGTCATCCCTTTCCGGAGAAGAAGCCTGGACACCTCCTGCATATCCCCGAGGGTAAGGGGCGGCAGTGGTTTTTCCACGAGCGAGGAACTGCCGCCGGAAAGGATGTAGATAAAAAAATCATCCCGGGAAAGCCCGGCCAAGGATGACCGCAAAAGGTCGGCAGCCTGGAGGCTTCGCTGATCAGGGACGGGATGGGCGCTGACAAAAACCTTTACCCGGCCCGGAGACCCGTCGTCATAGTTCGAGATGACCAGACCGCCGGCGAGATGGTCCGGCAGCAGTTCTTCCAACACCCTGGCTGCCCGTAACGCCGCCTTGCCGCTGCCGAAGATATGCAGGCCTCTTTTCCCGTCGAGAGGATAGTTTCTGTCGCCTATGGAGAGGATGCCATCATTAAATTTGCTGATCTTGCGGAACAGTTGCTCCGGCAAGACGGAATTTAAAGCTGCCTGGAATATTTCCTTAATCATCCCCCTTGCTTTCATCGAGCAGCCTCCCTATGGCCTCATTCCATCCCCTGCTCCCCGGCTGTTTTGCCCTGATCAGTCGCGGTAAGGCGACAGTGAGGTATCCCCTGCGGGGGCGGGGAATCAGGACGGGAATATCCACATTCTGAAGCATCGGCAGGTCGTTTTCGCTGTCGCCGATGCCGATGGAAATCAGGCTCACCTCGCTGTTCCGGCGGAAAATATCTTGCACGACCCGTACCGCCTTCCCCTTGTCCTGCCCGAGGCCGAGCAAGTGATAGAAGCGGCCTCCCCGGGTAACCTTCATGCCCTTTTCTCCGGCCAGGGTCTCCACCGCCTCCAGGTCCGCTTCCCGCTCAAGAATGAATGGTTCCGTAAATTCACGCACCTTGGCCAAGACCGCCTGGTCAAGGGTAAGGCCGGTCAGGTCGGCAACATTTTTTACCGACATATCGCCGAAGCCCCTGGCCTGAAACTCTTTGGGCAAGGCAATAAAAAAGCTGCGGATTTGCTCATAGGGTACCCCCAACTGGATCAGGGTATAGCCCGCTTCCTGCCGCCCCTCGGGGATAGGGAACCCACGATAACCTGCCGGAAAAAATATGCCGCCGCCGTTCTCGACGATGAACGGATCATTTATCCCCAGGGCCTTCTGCAGCGCTTCCACTTCCCTGCGGGTCTTGCTCGTCGTGAGGATGAGGGGCATCCGGGCCTGCTTGATCCTCTCCAGAGAAGGGCGGGCCGCTTCGAAAGAATATCCATCATGGTCGAGGAGGCTTCCGTCCAGGTCGGTGAAAATAATCATTCCCATTAAGCTATCCTTTCATTTATCCTAAACTTATTGTTGTTAGCCTAAACCTATTTGTCAAGACCAAGCGCAGCTGATATAATCGTGTCAAAGAAACCGGCGTTCCGCTGGCAAGAAGTGAGCTCAATCTGGGGGTTGGTTATGGCGCTCCGTCTCATGGAAATGTTCCTCCCGGAAAAAAACAGCAGCGAGGTTTCCGCCCTGCTCGGTGAACACGAGCATCTCGACATCTGGCACGATCGGCTGGATGGTCAGATCCTCGTGAGACTGCTCTTGCCGGCGGAAGAAACCGAGGCGGTCCTCGATAACCTGGAAAGACATTTTTCCGGGGTGGACGGCTTCAGAATCATTCTTCTGCCCGTAGAAGCTACCGTCCCCCGGCAGAAACCTCAGGAGAATGAGCAAAAAGGCCTGCCGCAGGAGGAGCAGGCCAAAGCCGAAAGAATAAGCCGCGAGGAGCTGTACAACGATATCGTTGATTCAGCAAGGATATCAAAAATTTATATCGTTATGGTGATACTTTCTTCCATCGTTGCCGCCATCGGGCTATTGCAGGACAGCGTCGCGGTGATTATCGGCGCCATGGTGATTGCTCCCCTGCTCGGCCCGAACGTTGCCTTGTCCCTGGCAGCCACGCTCGGAGACATGGAACTCGCCTTAAGTTCGGCGAAGGCCAATGCGGCTGGCATTGCCATTACTCTTGCCCTCTCTCTCCTCATGGGGTCTGTGCTCACCTTGAGTCCCGACATTCCGGAGATTGCCTCCAGGACCAGGGTCGGCCTGAGCGATGTGGTCCTTGCCCTTGCTTCGGGAAGTGCCGGCGCCTTTGCCTTCACGGCAGGAGTCTCCGCGACCCTGATCGGGGTCATGGTCGCGGTGGCACTGTTGCCTCCCCTTGTGACCTTCGGAATGCTGCTCGGCTCGGGGTATTTTGTCGATGCAAAGGCGGCCCTGCTGCTTTTCCTCACCAACTTGATATGCGTGAATCTGGCAGGGATCATTACTTTCCTCATCCAAGGGATCAGGCCGGTAACATGGTGGGAAGCGGAAAAGGCCAAGAAGGCGACGCGTGTGGCGATCATCCTCTGGGTTGTTCTTCTCTCCACCCTTGCCGGCTTAATCCTCCTGTCGCATAGGAAGTGAAAGGCACGAACGGCATGAAGTCCTTCAACGTAGCGGAGGTCGAGGTTATCGTAGCAAATCTCTTCGGTTTCCTGCTGCCGCTCCTGCTGGTGAGCCTGGGCATCGATCCGGCGGTCGCGGCCAGCCCCTCCATTACGTCGCTCACCGACATCACTAGCCTGGCGATCTACTTCACGATCGCAACATGGCTGCTCTAAGTCAAAGAAACCAGCGGGTAACTATTCTATTTCCACCATGCGCAGGCGAAGGGCGCCCGGACAGCCCCTTCATGTTGAGGCGCCTCGCCTTGTTTGGCATGGCCGTTTGCCGTCATCGCCGTGCTCTTTTCCGCCGACCTTTAGGTGCTCGTTCTGCGGCTGCGTACAGGAAGACGAGACCGAAAACAGCCGCGGCTACCGAGGCGGCAAAAATGCCGAATTTGGCCTGCGTAACCAGGAAGTCCTCGGAAAAACTCAGGCCCATAATGAAAAGGGACATGGTAAACCCGATTCCCCCCAACATTCCTGCTCCAGCGATGTGCAGCCAATTCAATCCCCGGGGAAGAGATGCCAGCCCGGACTTAACCGCCAGATAGGAAAACAAGGTAATTCCCAGCGGCTTTCCCGCCAGCAAGCCAAACATGATCCCCATGGTCAGGGGCGACTGGATAATTGCGGCTATCTCGGTCCGAGGAAAAGACAGGCCGGCGTTGGCCAATGCAAACAGTGGCACCACAGCAAAGGCGATCCAGGGATGGAGTAAATGTTCAAGACGTTGCAGAGGGGTTTCCGCATGGAAAGCAGCCAGCCTGATGGACTGCACGGTATCCAGATGACGCTGGTTAAGGAGGATCGAGCGGCCGCATCCCGATGGTTCGCATTCAAAGTCCTTCAAGAGCATCTTCACTTTACCGATGAATTTGTCTGTATCATACTTGCCCCTGGCCGGGATGAACACTGCCACCAGTATTCCCGCCACCGTGGCATGAATGCCCGAGGCCATGATCGCCAGCCACAGGCCGATGGCCAGAAGACCATAAACAAGGGTCCCGCGAAGCCAGAGAAAATTTGCCAACGCCAGACCGGCAAGAAAAATCATGCCCAGAAACAAATAATTCCAGACAATGACCCTTGTGTAGAATATTGCAATGACCAGAGCGGCGCCGAGATCGTCCGCGATGGCAAAGGCGGAAAGAAAGGCGCGCAATCCCAGGGGCAGTCTCTTCCCCAAAACAGCCAGGGCACCCAGGGCAAAGGCGATGTCCGTGGCCATGGGGATACCCCATCCATGCACCGCTGGTGTACCCTGATTCAGGACATAGAAAAGGAGGCCGGGAAAAAGCATGCCGCCTAAGGCAGCGGCCGCAGGCAGAAAAGCCTGCCGGAACGACGAAAGTTCACCGACGATCATTTCCTGCTTGATTTCCAGTCCTACGGTGAAAAAAAAGAGAGCCATGAGGCCGTCATTGATCCAGTGCCGGATGCTCTTACCGATCACGAACGTGCCGAGCGAAAGACTTATCTCGGTATTCCAGAAATCCCGGTACAAGTGAGACAGGGGGGAGTTCGCCCAGATGATTGCAGCGCTTACAGCCGCAAGCAGCACGATGCTGCTCGAAGCCTCCTGACGGGAAAAACGCTGGAACGGACGCATCAACCCTTCCGCTATTGTCTCCCCGGAAGGGATTAGGTCCATCAGGCCCTTGAACATGACGCCTCTTACAGAATTGGGGGCTACGCCCCAGGAGTGCGGTTAACGTAAAATTTTTTTAAAGAATATCACAAGCTTTGCGCAGTTCCCTATCATAGTTCTTATCTACCAATTAACTTACTATTAACTATGATTGTTTTTGCCTATTCATTAATTCATGTTACGTATTAATCATGGTGCCCTGGAGGTTAAAACCGCATGATAGGTGCTGCCGAAAAAGGCTGGCGATTGGATTTAGGGGCCAATGTTCACGACAGCGGCATAACCTTCAAAGTTTGGGCGCCCTGGGCCGACAGGGTCTCCGTAAGGATGATGTCGTCCCGGGAAAAGGCCGATTTGCCACTGGCAAAAGACGACCGCGGTTACTTTACGGGATCGGCGGCCGGCGCCTCACCGGGTGAGCGTTATTTTTATGTTTTGCACGGCCGGAATCTTTGCCCGGACCCGGCTTCGCGTTTCCAGCCCGAAGGCGTGCACGGCCCCTCGCAGATAATCGATCCGGCCGAGTTTTCCTGGCAGGACGATGCCTGGCAAGGCATACCGCTTGCCGATTTCATCATCTACGAGTTGCACACCGGCGCCTTTACCCGGGAAGGCACCTTTGGGGCAATTATTCCCCATCTTGCTTATCTTGCCGATCTCGGCATCACGGCCCTGGAACTCATGCCCCTATCCCAGTTTCCCGGCAGCAGGAACTGGGGCTACGACGGCGTTTATCCCTTCGCCCCCCAGAACACTTACGGAGGCCCCGGGGAATTGAAGCGGCTGATCAACGAGGCCCACAAGCAGGGGTTGGCCGTCGTCCTGGACGTGGTCTACAACCATCTCGGCCCGGAAGGAAATTACCTGCCCCACTACGGACCCTATTTTACCGACAATTACCGGACCCCCTGGGGGGCCGCCATTAATTTTGACGGTCCCCGGAGCGATGAGGTCCGGCATTTTTTTATCAGCAATGCCCTCTACTGGATAACGGAGTACCATGTTGACGCGCTTAGGCTCGATGCCATCCAGGGCATCTTTGACTTCGGGGCCCGGCATTTTCTGGAAGAGCTCCAGGCGACCGTGCGGGCCCGGACCAAGTCGTTGGGCAGGAAGATCTATATCACCGCGGAAAGCAGCCTCAACGACGCTCGGGTCATCAAACCGGTCCAGAGCGGGGGCTATGGTCTGGACAGCCAGTGGAACGACGATTTCCATCACGCCCTCCACACCCTGCTGACCGGGGAGCGCCTCGGTTATTACGAAGACTTCGGAAGCATTGAAGACCTCGCCAAGGCCTTCCGGGAGGGCTATGTCTATAGCGGCCAGCATTCCCGCTACCGGCAACGGCGGCACGGCAACAGCTCCAAGCACAGGCCGGCCCGGCAGTTCATCGTCTTTTCCCAAAGCCATGATCAGGTGGGAAACAGGAAGGCCGGCGATCGCTTGAGCCAGACCCTCCCGCGGGAAAAGCTGAAGCTCGCAGCCGGGGCCGCGCTCCTTTCCCCCTACCTCCCCCTGCTCTTCATGGGAGAGGAATACGGCGAGACCGCGCCTTTCCCCTATTTCATCAGCCACGCGGACCCGGACCTCGTGGCCGCGGTCCGGGCGGGCCGGAAAAAAGACTTTGCTTCCTTCCAGTGGCAGGGTGAAATACCGGATCCCCAGGGGGAAGAGACCTTTCTGGCGGCCAAGCTCGACCTGAGCCTCGCCGGAAAAGGCACCCACCGGGCACTCTTTGCCTTTTACCGGGAATTGCTGAGGCTGCGAAAGGGCATCCCCGCCTTACGCCAGCTTATGAAGGAAAATATGGAGATCCGCAGCTTTGCCGAGAGCCGGACGTTATTCGTGAGGAGATGGTCCCGGGACGATGAAGTTTTCCTCCTTTACCATTTCGGAGAACAGACCTTGCAGAAGGAACTGGTGCTTCCGGAAGGAACGTGGGACAAAATACTTGCTTCCGCAGCACCGCGCTGGGGAGGGGAAAATTGCCCGGCCGTTGAGCGCCTCCGCAGCCAGGGAGCAAGCGTCACAATCTGCCTGAATCCAAGCAGTTTTGTTCTTTATAGGATGGTGAAAGGGAAATAGATGGAAAGGTTCATCTGCATTCACGGCCATTTTTACCAGCCGCCGCGGGAGAATCCCTGGCTGGAAGAAATAGAGGTCGATGATTCGGCAAGCCCGTACCATGACTGGAACGAGCGGATCAATGCGGAATGTTATGCCCCGAATTCCGCTTCCCGCCTCCTTTGCGAAGCAGGCCGCATCATCAATATCGTCAACAACTATGCCCGGATCAGCTTCAATTTCGGCCCCACCCTGCTTTCCTGGATGGAGAAACACGTCCCGGCCGTCTATGCCGACGTCCTCCAGGCCGACCGGATGAGCCAGGAGGCCCGCTCCGGCCACGGCAATGCCCTGGCGCAAATCTACAACCACCTCATCATGCCCCTGGCCCACTCCCGGGATAAACGTACGCAGATAACCTGGGGCATTGCCGACTTCAGACACCGGTTTCAGAGACTCCCCGAAGGCATGTGGCTCTCCGAAACGGCCGTGGACTTGGAAACACTCGATATAATGGCCGAGCAGGGGATCAAATTCGCCATCCTGGCGCCCCATCAGGCGGCGCGGGCCAAGAGAATCAGTGCGGCCAGATGGGCCGAGGTGGGCGGCGGGCTTATCGATACGACCAAGGCCTACCGCTTGATCCTGCCCTCGGGCCGTTGGATCAGCATCTTCTTTTACAACGACGCCATCTCCCGCGCCGTAGCCTTCGAAGGGCTCCTGAACAAAGGGGAAGAGTTTGCCGCCCGACTCCTGGCAGGCTTCAAGGACCGGGGCCAGGGAAATCAGCTCCTCAGCATTGCGACGGACGGAGAATCCTACGGCCATCATCACAAGTTTGGCGACATGGCCCTGGCCTATGCCCTGCACCAGATAGAGGCGGCTGGCCTGGTCAAACTCACCAATTATGGTGAATATCTGGAAAAGAACCCGCCCCTTTACGAGGTGCAGATCAACGAAAACACCTCCTGGAGCTGTGCCCACGGCCTGGAGCGCTGGCGGGCCGATTGCGGCTGCAATTCAGGGGGGCATCCCGGCTGGCGCCAGCAGTGGCGCACCCCTCTCCGCCAGGCCCTCGATTGGCTCAGGGATGAGCTTGCCCCGTTATTTGAGGAGAAGGGGCGGGAGTATCTGCAAGATCCCTGGTCGGCCCGGGAGGCTTACGTCGAGGTCATCCTCGACAGGTCGGAGGAGAGCAGGAACGGCTTTCTGGACAGGCAGGCCCGGCGCGCCCTTGGGGATGGCGAAAAAACAACGGTCCTGGAGTTGCTGGAACTGGAGCGCCATGCCCTGCTCATGTATACGAGCTGCGGCTGGTTCTTCGATGAAATTTCCGCTCTCGAAACCGTGCAGATCTTAAGATATGCGGCCCGGGCCATGCAACTGGCGGAAAAGCTCTTTGGCCGCGATTTTGAACGCCCTTTTCGGGAAATAATCGCGGCAGCAAAATCAAACCTACCGGAATACCAGGACGGGCAGAGGGTTTACGATGTCCTGGTGAAGCCGGCCAGCGTCGATCTACCCAGAGTGGCCGCTCATTATGCCATCAGCTCCCTGATGAAAGAGCATGACGAAAGGGCAAACATTTACTGCTATCAGGTAAAAAAAGAGGACTATGTCGCCCGGCAGTCGGGGGAGGCCAGACTCGCCCTGGGAAGGATCACGGCTGCTTCCGATATCGTCATCGAGACGGCGGACCTCTGGTTTGCCGTTCTCCATTTGGGCGGCCATATCTTCAGCGGCGGCCTTAAGGCCTATGGCGATGAATATGGGGTAAGCAAAGAAGAGATGCTTGCCTCCTTTGCCAAAGGGGACATGGTCGACATCCTGAGGCTCATGGACCGACACTTCGGCAGGGACACCTATTCTCTCCTCCACCTCTTCCGGGATGAACAGCGAAAAATCCTCCATCTCCTTTCGGCAAAAATGATGGAGGATTTCGAACACGCCTACCGGCTCATCTACGAAAATCACCGCACCTTCATGATTTTTGCCCAGGATGCCGGGATGCCCCTGTCAAAAGCGTTTCTCGCCGCCGCGGAATTTATCCTGGTCTTTGATATTAAAAACGCCTTTCTGGCCGAGAAGCTCGATGGGGCCCGCGTAAGAAGTCTCCTCGACGAAATGAAGAAGTGGCGCCTGCCTCTCGATGGCGGGGATAGCGAATTTACCCTGCGTCACCGGGCCGAAGAGCTGATCGCCCACTGGCAGAAAAATCCCTCCGATCGGTCCCTGAGCGCGTCCTTTCTGGAGATGGCCGAGCTGTTGCGGGAACTTCCCTGGGAGATAAATTACTGGCAAATTCAGAACACCTACTTCGCCATGGCCAAGAGCGTCTACAGGGAATACGAGGAAAAGGCACAGCACGGTGAGGCAGGGGCGGCAGAATGGGGGGAAACGTTCCGACGGGTCGGGGAACTGCTCTTCTTCAATACGGCGGTGCTCTGATGAGGAAGGGACAGGAAGAGTTCATGGCCAGTCACGACGCCCCGCTGCCGAGGATACCTCTTGCCACCTACCGGCTGCAATTCAACCAGGGGTTCCGCTTCACCGCTGCCACAGACCTCGTCGCCTATCTCCAAGACCTCGGGATCTCCGATGTCTATGCTTCCCCCCTGGCCAAAGCCACGGAAAAGAGCCTCCATGGCTACGATATCGTTGATCCGACGGTGCTGAATCCGGAGGTGGGCACAGAGGCGGAGTTCGCCGCCTTTACAGGAGAATTGCAGAAATACGGCCTGGGATTGCTCCTCGATATCGTCCCGAACCATATGGCCTGGGACAGCGCCAACCCCTGGTGGATGGACATCCTCGAAAACGGACCGGCTTCGCCCTATGCAGACTTCTTCACCATCGACTGGCATCCCAGCCTGCCCAACCTCGCGGGCAAGCTTCTCCTGCCCTTCCTGGGAGAGCCTTACGGAAAGACACTGGAAAATCAGGAACTCACCTTGACCTTTCACGAGGGCGCCTTCTTCATCCATTACCATCACCTGAGGCTGCCGCTCCGGCCCGAGAGCTACCCGCTGATCCTGGTGCACCGCCAGGAGGTCCTCCTCCGCCTGCTTCCCCCAGGGCACCCGGAGCTGGCGGAACTGTTGAGCATTGTCACCGCGCTCCGGCATCTGCCTCCCCATACGGCAACCTCAGAAGAAGAGAGAAGCGAAAGGCAGCGGGAGAAGGAAATCATCAAGAAAAGGTTGGCCGCCCTCTACCGGGAGGATCCCGTGGTTCGGAACTACCTGGAGGAAAATGTGCGGATCATAAACGGCCTCAAGGAGATTCCCCGGAGCTTCGACCTCCTGGATAGGCTCCTGGAGGCCCAGCTCTGGCGGCTCGCGCACTGGCCGGTGGCGGCGGATGTAATAAATTACCGGCGGTTCTTCGACATCAATAACCTGGCGGCCCTGCGCATGGAAGACCCGGCCGTGTTCGCCAAGACCCATGCCTTGATCTTGCGGCTCATTGCAGAGAGAAAGGTGACGGGGTTGCGCGTCGACCACCCCGACGGCCTCTACGACCCGCAGCAGTATTTCGCGCGGCTCCAGGAAGCGTGTTTTGTCCGCCTCGCCTCCCCTGCCTCCCCTCCAAATCAGGAACAACCGGAGGAGGAAGGGGAATTGCGGCCACGCTATGCGGCCCTCCTGGCAGCGGCGCCTCGCTACAGACCCTTTTATATTGTGGGAGAAAAAATTCTCACAGGAGAGGAAAACCTGCCGGAGTCCTGGCCCCTCTTCGGAACGACGGGCTACGACTACCTGAACCTGGTAAACGGCCTCTTTGTCGATGCCGGGCAGGCCCAAAAGTTTGCCGATCTCTATGGCCGGTTCACGGGGATCAAGGATGATTTCTCCACGGTCCGGAAGAGCGGAAAGAGGCTCGTGATGGAGACGACGATGTTTGGCGATCTTCACAATCTCGGCTATTTACTCGCCAAGCTCGCGGAAAAGCACCGGCACAGCCGGGACTTCACACCCCGGATCATGACGCAGGCCCTGACCGAGGTCATCGCCTCTTTTCCCGTCTATCGGTCTTACATCCACTCCCTGACCCCTCCGGAAAGAGACCGTGCCTATCTGACCGTAGCACTGGAAAGGGCCACAAGAAACAACCACCCCGGCCAGGCTGCAATCTTCGCTTTTCTCCGGGCCCTCCTGTCTCTACAGTTCCCTGATGATTGGGGGGAAGAGGACCGCCGGGCAGGGCTCGCTTTCGTGATGCGCCTCCAGCAGACAACGGCACCCGTCATGGCCAAAGGGGTGGAAGACAGGGCTTTTTATGTCTACAACCGGCTCCTGTCCTTAAACGAGGTGGGCGGCAACCCGGAGAAGTTTGGCTTGTCCGTGAAGGAATTTCATGACCGGAGCAGGGAACGGCTCGCATCCTGGCCCCATACCCTGAACGCCACTTCGACCCATGACACGAAACGCAGCGAGGACGTCCGGGCAAGGATAAACGTCCTTGCGGAGATTCCCGAGAGATGGGAGGGATGCCTGCTTCGGTGGAGCCGGCTTAACGGGCCGAAAAAAGTATTTTGGAAAGGGCGGTATGCACCGGACCGCAATGAAGAGTATCTCCTCTACCAGACACTCCTCGGGGTTTGGCCCCTTGCGGGCTCCCCCGCGGGAGAGTTCGGCGAGTTCAAGAAGCGGATCAAGGATTACCTGGTTAAGGCGCTCCGGGAGGCCAAGATCCACTCAAGCTGGCTAAGTCCCGATACCGGTTATGAATCTGCGGTAGCCTCCTTTGTCGAGGCCATCCTGACGGGCGGTCCCGGCAACGCTTTTCTTCAGGACTTTCTCCCCTTCCAGAAGACGCTTTCCGTCTTCGGCATGGTGAACTCCCTCTCCCAGATTCTCCTTAAGATAGCCTCCCCCGGCATACCGGATTTTTTTCAGGGGACCGAGCTCTGGGACTTCAGCCTGGTCGATCCCGACAACCGGCGACCCGTCGACTTTGCCGGCCGGCAGGCACGGCTGGCTTCCTTGAAGAAGGAACTGGCATATTCCGGACCGGAATCTGCCGGCTTCTTGAGGCGCCTCATGGCGCAATGGGAAGAGGGGACGGTAAAACTCCATATCACCCGGCAGGCCCTTCGCTGCCGGAGGGAACATCAGGCCCTCTTCGCTGAAGGCGCCTATCTCCCACTGGCTTGCGAGGGACAGATGGAGGAACATATCTGCGCCTTTGCCCGGGTGGGAGATGGGAAAGCAGTCCTCATCGCCGTGCCCCGGCTCCTGGCCGAGGTCCGCCCCTTTAAACCGGCCCTGCCGGTCGGCGCGGAGACCTGGGGAGAGACAACCCTCGTCCTGCCCGAGGGGCTCCCGGGCGATAGGTTTAAAAATGTCCTGACCGGGGGGATGGTGGAGGCCATCGGCACCCCGGCCAAAAGGCTCCTGTCCCTGGCGGCCCTTTTCTCTATTTTTCCCGTGGCCATGGTCGAAATGGCCAGAGAACTTAAGGGGGAGCAGGTATGATTGGCCGGGGAAGCGGCATCTTGAACCATATTACCTCTTTGCCGTCTCCTTACGGCAGCGGCGATCTGGGCACCGGGGCCTACCGTTTCGCCGACTTTCTCGGAGAGGCAAAACAGCGGTACTGGCAGATCCTGCCCATCACGGCGGTCAGTCCTGCCCAGGGATATTCCCCCTACAGTGGTCCTTCGGCCTTTGCCGGAAACGTCCTGCTCATCAGTCCCGAGAGGCTCGCGGCCGCGGGCTGGATTCAGGCCGGCGCTTTGGAGCGCTTCCCGGTCAGAAAACAGGCAAGAGCTGATTTCCCGGCAGCCCGGTCCATCCGGGAAGGGCTTTTTCGCGAGGCCTATGCAAAGTTTGCCCGGGACAGCAAGCAGTGCCGTTACGAAGAGTTTTGTGCCAGGCAGGCGGAGTGGCTGGAGGATTTCGCGCTTTTTACCGTCCTGAAAAAAAATTACGGCGGCCAAGCATGGCATCATTGGCCCCGGGAAATCAGGGATCGCCATCCCCGGGCACTCCAAAGGGTGCGCACAGCCTGCCACAACGACCTGGAAGAGGTAAAATTCCGGCAGTACCTTTTTTATAAACAATGGGCGAGGCTCAAGGAGTACTGCCGGGCCAGGAACATCTATTTTATCGGCGATGTCCCTTTTTATGTGTCCCATGACAGTGCGGACGTCTGGGCACATTGGGAAATCTTTCATCTGGATGAGCAAAAAAATCCGGCCTTTGTCTCCGGAGTGGGGCCGGAGATGTTTAATCCCGCAGGCCAGAAGTGGGGCCATCCCGTCTTTCGGTGGGACGTCCTGAAGCAAAGAAACTATGATTGGTGGATCAGGAGGCTGCGGCACAATCTTCAACTCTATGATTTTATCCGGCTGGACCACTTCCAGGGTTTTTTCTCCTACTGGGAAATTCCGGCCCGGGCGAAAACAGCCCGCCAGGGTCGGGAAGTCCCGGGGCCGGGGATGGACCTCTTCACCACCCTCAGCCGTTCCTTTTCCTTCTGTCCCATCATTGCCGAGGATCTGGGGAACATTACCGCCGCGACCCGGGAAGCCATCAAACAGTTCGGTTTACCCGGCATGAAGCCGCTCCTCTTTGCCTTCGACGAGACCCTGCCCACCAATCCCTATGCCCCCCATAACATAGAGAAAAACAGTATTGTTTATACGGGTACGCACGATTGCAACACCGTCAAAGGCTGGTTTGCCGAGGAAGCGGCGCCCGAGGATCGCCGGCGCCTGTATAAATATCTGGGAAAGCGGGTCACGCCCGCCACGGTGGCCGGGGCCATGGTCCAGCTCGCCCTGGCCACGGTGGCCGATACGGCGATCATTGCCCTCCAGGATCTGCTTAACCTGGGCAGCGAAGGCCGTATGAACCGGCCGGGCACGGCACGGGGAAACTGGCTGTGGCGCTGCCCTCCGGAGGGCATCACGCCCGGGATGACCCGCCGCCTGGCCGAATTAACCGCTCTTTTCGGACGGGTGTGAGGAATTATCTATCCGCCCCCTGACAACGAGCGGCAAGTGATCGGAAGCCCGGCAGGCTTCAGTTGTCCGGGGAACGGTCGCCGCACGCACTTTTATGTCCGCGGATAGGAATATATGGTCGATCCTCAACAGGGGACACCTGCTTGGCCAAGTCCCCCCAGGCCGTTGCGCAGGCAGGTAGCATTGCCCGTCTTCCAGTCTCGTTTTGAAAAGATTATACACCCGGGAACGGGGGAGGGCATTGAGATCGGCACAGAAAATCACCGGCGCGTTGCAGTCGGGGTGCCCGATCCAATCGGGCCCCAGAAGCGCCTCCGCCTGCTTCAGACGCTCCCGGCGATTCAAGCCAAGATGCGTATTGATGACCTGGAGCAGGCAGCCTTCCAAGTTGATCTCCACCCACAGGGCGCCTCTTTTCTCTATATCCGGGCGTCCGGCAGGACCGGGGAGTGCCTGGGCCTTTACCAACCGCATGGGATGCCTGCTCAAGATGGCATTGCCGTAATATCCTTCCTCCCATTGGCGACAGGGGGAAAAATGGCATTGCATTTCCACGTGTTTTGCGATCAGCTCTGCCTGATCGGCAAGACCGGAGCGGCGCAGCTTGACATCGAGCTCCTGCAAAGCCACAATATCCGGCATGAAAGAGGCAATAACGTCGGCGATTCTGCGCGGCATTGGCTCGCCGTCTTTCCCCACGCAACTGTGCACGTTGTAGGTCATGACTGTGAAGTCCAGTGCCATGTTCAAACAATTCCTAAGATCATCGCGATTCCTCCGGCTGGCACAGTCGCCTGTCCGCTCGCAAGCCCTATCCACAGGATTTTTTTCTTGCCATTATTCTGTATTCCTGGGAAAAGTGCGTACCTGTTACCATCATACCAGGCCCGGAACCCGGCAAGCAATGAGGAAAAATTGTAAGCCTTGCCGTAAGCAAAAACTACCAGGGAATGGCTACTTACCTCCGGTGCAAATCCTCCACTTCGTCCGACCTCGCAGATCTTTCTCTCTAAGCCTGAAGCGAGTGACTGTGGTCCGCTGAATATCTCCCGCACCGGACGTTCCCCCGATGCAATTGACATATAAAGGAGCTCTTCTTATACTTATTATTAAGAATGAATCTAAAACAGGGCAAAGGAAGCATTATATTGGCCGGCAGAAATTGCTGGCGCATCGAGTCGGCCGATCGAGCCGCCCTTTTGGTCGACGGTGACGCATATTTCCGCGCCATCCTTGATGTTCTGGCCAAGGCCAGGCATTCAATATTCATCGTGGGTTGGGACCTCTTCAGCCGCTTCCGCCTGGTGCATGATGAACAACCAGGGCAGCCGCCCGTTACCTTCATTGAGTTTCTGAAGGATATCCTCGCACGTCAGCGTACCCTTCACGTGTATGTTTTGAGCTGGGATTACTCCATGCTCTTTGCTCTGGAGAGGGAATGGCTGCCGGAGTTAAGGCTCGGTTGGAACAACCACAACCGGCTCCACTTTTCCCTGGATGACAGCCATCCCTTCGGCGCTTCCCATCACCAGAAGATTGTGGTTGCCGACGATGCCGTTGCCTTTGCCGGCGGTTTCGATCTGACCCAGAGGCGCTGGGATACACCCGATCACCTGGCCCTTGACCCGCGCCGCATCGATCCCGACGGCAAGCCCTACCCGCCCTTTCACGACATCCAAATGATGGTGGAAGGCAATGCGGCGCATGCTCTTGGTAGGATCGCGCGGGCACGATGGCGCAGGGCAACGGGTCATGATGCAAGAAGGCCGGCTGTCGCGGGGCCATCTCTCTGGCCGGAGAAACTGAAGCCGGACTTTGCAGGGATCAGGATCGGCATTGCCCGCACCGATCCGGGATCGGGGGATACGAACGAAGCAGTCACGGAAGTCAGGCAACTCTTTCTGGATTCCATCGCCATGGCCCGCCGCTTCATTTATATCGAAACTCAATATCTGACTTCCCATGCCGTGGGCAGGGCTCTGGCCAGCCGGCTGCGCGAGGATCACGGCCCGGAAATAGTAATCGTAACGGCCAAGAGGAGCGGCGGATGGCTGGAACAAGGCACCATGGACGTGATTCGCTCCCGGCTCCTGGGTGAGCTGAAGACTGCCGACCGGCACGGGCGGCTCCGGGTTTATTATCCTGATCTGCCCGGGCTCGGTGACGAATGCCTCACCCTCCATTCCAAGCTCATGACGGTCGACGACGTGTTCCTGCGAGTCGGATCAGCCAACCTTACCAACCGGTCTATGGGACTCGATACGGAGTGTGATCTGGCCATTGAGGCGGGACATCCGGAGGACGGCCTGGCCATCGAAGGGGCTCGAAACCGCTTGCTGGCCGAGCACTTGGGCACGACCCCGTCTCATGTAGACCAGGCCATCAGAGAATCCGGCTCCCTGATAGCTGCCATTGAAGTTCTCAGAGGGACGGATCGTACGCTTCGGGACGTGGAGAACACGATACCGGAGTTCCTGGACCGACAGCTCCCTGAATCGGCCATGCTCGACCCGGAGCGTCCCATCGATGCGGAGAAGTTCATCCAGGATTTTCTGTCGACTACGGTGCCGCCGGTGGCGGGACGAAGGGGTTTGCGCTTCGCTCTTCTGCTGATACTTTTTTCCGTTCTGGCAGCTCTGTGGCGCTTTACGCCGCTCCGGGAGTCACTTGATATCGAAAGCCTTGAATCTTGGGCCGGCATCTTACGAAACGAGCCCTTGGCGCCTCTGGCGGTCCTTACAGCTTTTGCCGTGGGCGGTTTGGTTTCTTTTCCCGTGACGCTGCTGGTGATAGCCTCGGCGCTAATATTTGCCCCGCTGCCGGCGATTGTCTATTCGCTTGCCGGGTCGCTTCTGAGTGCCGCACTCACCTATGGCATCGGCTTGTATGCGGGGAAAAATTTCGTACGGGGCCTCGTCGGCTCGGGTGTTAATCGGATAAGCAGACGTCTGGCCAGACGGGGCGTGCTTACAGTTACGGCCATCCGACTCGTGCCGGTTGCACCTTTTACAGTGATCAACCTGATCGCGGGGGCTTCTCACATCCGCTTTTGGGATTTCATCCTGGGTACCCTGCTGGGGATGGGGCCTGGCGTAATTCTGATTACCCTTTTTATAGATCGGCTGGTGAACGCGATCGGGCAGCCGAATCCGGCGCTGTTGATCCTGGTGGCGGTTGCGGCCCTGATCTTCGCGGCCTCAATGTGGAGGCTCAAGAGGTGGATCGACAAGAAAAAAACGCGACCCGATAGGGCTTGAGGCGCTATGGACCTGATTTTTTTGCCTCAAGCGCCATGGCAAAGGCATCTTCATATTCCCGTACGGCTCTTTTCCAGCTGAAATCCTGCCGCATGGCCCTCTTTCTCAACCTGTCCATATGCTCCGGCCGGTTATAGTAGACGGCCAGGGCTCGGGCGATTGTCTCATACAGGGCCTCAGCCGAGGGTTCCCGGAATTTAAAGCCCGTGCCGGAACCTGTGTTTTCCTCATAATCTTCCACCGTGTCCTCAAGACCGCCCGTGGCGTGTACGATCGGCAGGGTGCCGTATTTCAGGGAATACATCTGATTCAAGCCGCAGGGCTCATAGAGCGAAGGCATCACGAAGAAATCAGCCCCCGCCTCGATGCCATGCGCCATTTCGGTATTAAAGCCGATATAGGTCCCGATCTTGCCGGGGAAGCGAAACGGCAGCCCCGCAAAAAAATGCTCGAATTGCGGATCGCCGCTGCCCAGTATGACCACCTGCACGACCAGCGTATCGACGAGGCGCACCATGATCTCTTGCAGCAGGTGAATCCCCTTTTGCAGGGTCAGGCGTCCGATGAAGCCGACCAAGGCCGCGTCGGGCCGCTCTTCCAGGTGAAATTGCCTCTGCAGGGCTTGCTTGCAGATTTTTTTTCCGGACATGTTCTTCGCCGAATAACGGGCGGGAAGGAGGTTGTCTCTACCCGGCGACCAAATGTTATAGTCCACGCCGTTCAAGATGCCCCGGAAGGCAGTCCCTTTTTTGACGATATAGGGCGCCAGGCCGAAGGCGCCGGCGGGCGCCTTCATCTCCTCGGCATGGGTCGGGCTCACAGTATTGACCGCCTCAGCAAAGTGGATTCCCCCTTTGAGGAAATTAATCCCGCCGCGGTCCTCAAAGATATCGGGTATAAACGCCGTTGCCGGCAAGCCGAGCCATGGGTAATGGTCTGCCGGGAAGATCCCCTGATAGGACTCGTTGTGAATGGTCAGCAGCGCTGCACACCGGCCCAGCAAAGGATGATGCCGGAACCAGGTCTTTAAATAGGCCGGCACCAGGGCCGTAGGCCAGTCGTGCACCTGCACTATCTCCGGGGTAAAAGGCAGGTCCACGGCCAATTGCAGCGCGGCCCGGCAAAAGAAGCCGAACCGTACGGGGTTGTCGGGATAGGATTTGTATTCCTGATCGTAGTACAAGCCGGGCCGGTTAAAAAAATCCTCCCGTTCGATGAAATAAAGTAGGATTCCCTCCCTTGTCTTCGCACGGCGCACGGCACACCACAACTCGCCGAGGCCCATGGCGACGCGCATCGCGGGCAGGGCCGTATCCAGCTGCAGTCCCCCTTGCCTGATCCGGCCATAAAGGGGCAGCACGACGCGCACCTCGTGCCCCTGGCGCTTCAGGCCGGCGGCCAGGGCCGCCACCATGTCCCCCAGTCCGCCGGTCGTGGCCCAGGGTGAAAACTCCGAAGTGACGATCAGGAGGGAATATTTTCGCTCCGCCATTGTTTCCCCTTAGTTTCACTGAATCAATTTTGGATTTTGGATTATGAATTTTGAATTAAGAATCCAAAATCAAGAATTGCAACAAGGGCCTCAGGTCAACTCGAGCCGTTCCTCTACATCGTGGAGCAGCACCACCATCAAGGTAAGGTATTCGCGCAGGTGCCGGGTCAACAGAAAATGCTCCAGGACGAGTTGCCGGCCCCGCGCGCCCATTTCCCTGGCCCGTTCCCGGTTGTCCAGCAGGTAGCGAAGCCGGAGGGCGCCCCCTTCCGGAGAACTCACCAGAAAACCGGTCTGATAATTGAAGACCTGCAGCCGGATGCCGCCTGTCTCACCGCCGATGACGGGTTTGCCCTTCCAGAGGGCCTCCGTTACGGTCAGCCCGAACCCCTCGCGCAAAGACTTCTGGAAGACTACGTCCGCGGCGCGCTGCAAGGCATTGATTTCGCGGTGGGCATCGGGCGGCAGGGAAAGGACGTGGAGGTCTTGGTCGCCCGCGGCGGCCGCCAGCACCTCCTCCAGCACGGCCTGCCCCTCGGGGTCGTCGGTGGCGGTGCCGCCGGCCAGGGCCAGTTGCAGGCTGGGGATGTAGTCCTTGGCCAGGCGGTAGGCCCGGATCACACCGATCGGATCTTTGAAGCGGTCAAAGCGCGAGACTTGCAGGGCGAAAGGCCGGTTGCGGTCGAGGCCGTACTTCTTGCATACCAGTTCGATTTCCTCGTCACTCAGTTCGATGTTTTTCTCGGCGAGCGGATCGATGCTGGGAGGAATCAGGTACTGCGGGTGACCCAGTTGCTTGGCAAAAGCGGCCAGCGACCAGATATCCGCGTCGTAGCGTTCGATGAAAGGGCTCAGGTACTTCCAGATCGGCCGGTAGGGGCGGCTGACGTCAATGTGGCAGCGCCAAATCCATTTGCCCTTGCGGCCGGGGGTAAACTGCAGGAGCGGTGCCGGCTGCGGGTCATGGATGAAGACGATATCGGCCTTTTCCAGCTTCTCCCGCAGTTCCTCGGCGTTTTCCCGGTTGACGCGTTCATATTCATCCAGGAGTTTCTGCGGTATCGGCACCTGGTTTCCCTGCAGGCCGTTGTGAAAGTGTTTGGTGACGGTAAAAAAATCATCCGTACCCCTGATGACTTCCCAGGAAGCATCGATCCCCAGTTCCTGCTTCAAGGGCACCAGCCGGGACAGGATCTCGGCCACACCGCCCCCGATGCGGGTGGAGTTGACATGCACCACCTTCAGCCCCTGGAGCGAATGGGCGAGTTGCCGTATGTGATCGATCACATCGGCGCCGACGATCTCGCTGTAGGTATCCAGAGAGACATGGGGCTTAGCAATGGAAATATTTGTTGATGACATCGGCCACCCTTTCTCTCAATTCCCTGAGGGTCACAAAGTAAGGATCCAGATTGACGAGACTATGAATCAGTTCTCTGTATTCCTCGCCGAAGCCCCCCAGCCAGGAGGAAAAATCATCCACACTTTCGGGAAGCCGCCGCCGGGCATCGATGAAGTGATAATAAAGGGAGCCGACGGGCATTTGCGGAACGATGTCGCAAAGCTCGCGCGGTTCCTGAAGGCGGAGACGGGTGTCAAAGACCACGGTCTGGGAGCGGAGGAAGAAAAATTCCTGGCCGCTTTGCACCCAGGGCATTGTTTCGCTTTCCTCCAGCCGCTCTTCGATGATGTCGATTACCTCGCGCCGTAGGGCCTCCAGATCGGGAAACCGGGTCGGGTTGATGATCCCGAGCCTTTCCGAAAGGGGATGGTCGTGCAGGGCATTGCGGGTCCATACTGCAAGGTCGTTCTGAAAATCCGGACGTTCGAGGCGCGGTCGTAGCCGGTTGCCCCAGAAATGGTGGTAAATGCACCCCCGATGGGCCTCCCGGAGATGGGCGTTCAACTCGCGCAGGTTCTGGGCATAACGCCCCGTGGTCAGGGTAAGCAAAGAGCAGTCTTTGACCGCGAAATCCTGGACCGGCGGCAAGGGCGCCGCGTTGCTTGGCAACGCTTGCTCTTCCTTTTGCCCGGGCTTGCTGTCCTTCTTCGGCATAACGAGGCACCTCCTATATAAAAATTAAATTGGCAACCGCCGCGGAAGATGTCAAGGCGGCGCGGTGCCACCCCGTGTTAGGGTGCCGAGTCGTCAGTAATTTCCTACGATTTAACCTCCATTAAAACCTCATTGCTTTAACCGGAAGCACGGGGTAAGGGAAAAGACGCAAATATGCAAACAGAAAGCATCCAGGTGAAGATGATGAAGCCCGAAGCAGCCCATGGCGCCGACAATCATAAATCTGCCCGGGGAAAAACTAGCGTCCCGGTTACCGTCTCCGGCTTGCTCTTCTGGCCCGAGCATAAATTTATCCAGGGTAAGCCTCTGGAGGCGGGTGTCCTGAAGACGAAACGCAGCGCCGCCGAGGTGCGGACACTGCTTGCGGCCCATCGGGAAGTGGAGCTTTCCATCTCCGGGCACTTAAGAGGAGTAGATGGAGCTGGCTCCAGCCTGGACCTTCCCGAGTTCCAGAGGGCGCTCACCCAACCCGGAGCCAGGCGGCTCGCCGATCTCCCTTCGACACCGACGATCGCCAGCGCTTTCCGGACCACGATTCGCTTTGCCCTCAACCCTGATCCCGAAGTCATCGCGTACATCGCCCCGGACTACGGCATAACCGCGGACAAACCGCACCGGATCAGGGGCAACGTACATCTGGATGACCAGGGGAAAACCTCCCAGACAAACGCTCCGGCCTTTGTCTTCAACAATATCTTCGGATTGGCGGGGATAAGCATCACCTGTGAGGAAATATCACCCCTGGCGCTGGCCGGCGGCATGGAGTCATCCAATGTCTTTAACGTCGCCTTACTCGCGGCGGCAAGCATGTTAAGCGGCGCCGACCTCTCCCTGGCCGATATCTTCAGCTTGGCGGTGAAACTGGAAAACGACGAGTTCAACGGCTCGACAGGCGGGCAAGGGCACCTCTGCTGCCTTCTGGGCGGCGCCTACCGGCACATCTGGCTCTCCGGTCTCAAGGACAGCGCCGGCCGGATGGACAATCCTTACGGGGCCTTCTCGATAAAATTGCTGAGGGATAATGAACTCCAGGTCCTCGAGGAGCACCTGGCTCTGGTCCAGGCAGGAAAAACCTACCAGGATGGGAAGCCGCAGGTGGGAAGAACGGCCTCGCTCATCAACGGGATGTGGCTCGATCTCCTCCGGGATCGGGACCCGCTCGGGCTGTCCTGGCATCGGGAAAAGCTGGGGCTCACGGAGCGCTTCACCAGGGCCTTGCCGGAAAGGGACTTTAAGAAGGCTGTAGGGACACTAAACCGCTACGTGGAAATAAGGGACGCCCTTTGCCTGCGGTGGCTGAACCTCGCCCTGGATGCCCACGCCGGAAAAACCAAAGCCTACGACGGTGGTGACCTGCCTGCTTACGCCGCCCGCTATGCCCAAAGCGTCTTCGAGGATAGCAATCCCCGGTATCACGATTGCGAGGCCATCAGAGACTGCTACCGCCGGGATGGGGAAGCCCTGCGTAAAATAAGTTTCTATACCCTCAGCCCGATTTCCGAATTGGTCAAGGAAGCGAAAGAAGCCGGCATCGCCATCATGCCTCTGGGGGCCGGAGGACCGGGCGCCAACCTGATTGCCCTCTCCGACCGCGGACGGGACCACCTGGTGACGTTCTTCAAAACAAAAAGTATCCCCCTGCTGACCGAGGAGCAAGCCCGCTTCGTCATTCGCGGCACGGGCGCGCTGAAAGGCTTCATGCCCTTTCAGGCGGGAAAAGAACCCCTTTCCATCAAAGGTTTCCCGCTATTAGGTCTGAGACTCCCCCAGGGACCCGCGCCTTATCTCTACAATCAAGAGACAGGGGAATTTACCGCCGCACCCTTTGAGTTTTAAGTTTTGAGTTTTTCCCCTTGCTTACCAGGGCGGCCGTATCGTCATCCTTTCGCCCTTCGGAATGACGGCGATGCCCGAGGGATCGCGGTGACAGGCGCAGGAAAGGAGATCTTCTTCGGCACTGTAGCCGATCCGTTCGTTTTCCGCCAGGACATTGGATTTGTCCACGATCACTTTGCGGAGGCGGCAGCCTTTGCTGATCACGGAGTGGTCCATGATGATGCTGTCCTCGACAACGGCGTCGTCTTCGATCGTCACGTCCCTTCTAATCACCGAATTGACGATCCGCGCCCTCCCGATGACGACGCCTTCGGCAATGTAGCTGTTCCGGATATCTCCTTCCATGATCTTCGCCGCCGGCCCTGCGTATTCCGCCGGATGGATCGGCCACTGCTTGTTATGCAGTTCAAAGGCCGGCCGCGCTCCGAGCATGTCCATATGGGCCGCGAAGAAAGCCGGAATCGTTCCCACGTCGCGCCAATATCCCCTCTCTTCGTAAGGCAATAAGCCGGGAATCACGTTGGCGGCAAAGTCATAGGCAAACACCTTGCCGGAACCGACAAGGTCCGGCAGGAGATGGGTCCCGAAATCGTGCTGGTTCTTCCTCTGGCCTCTATCGAGTGCCTCCAGGAGTACGTCCCGGTTGAAGATGTAGTTTCCCATGGAGACATAGGCCCGGCCCGGGTCATCGGTCATGGGAGCCGGGTGGGCGGGTTTTTCCTGGAAGCCCGTGATCCTCTGGCCCTGGTCCGTGACAATCACCCCGAAGGATGAGGCCTGATCGAGGGGAACAGGGCGGGCCGCGACCGTGGCCGCGGCCTGGCGTTCGAGATGAAAGTCGATCATCTGGCGGATGTCCATGCGGTAGATGTGATCGGCGCCGAACACGGCTACGAGTTCCGGCTGTTGATTGTAGATCAGGTTGATGTTCTGATGCACGGCATCCGCCGTCCCCTGGAACCACTCAGGCCCCATGCGCATCTGCGGCGGCACCACGGTAACGAAGTGGCCCTCCAGGATGGGCGACAAAACCCAGTTCTCGCGCACATGTTCGATGAGCGACTGGGACTTGTACTGCACGAGGAGGTAAAGGGAATGGATGTGGGAATTCACAAAGTTGCTCAGCACGAAATCCACAATCCGGTACCGGCCGCCAAAGGGGACCGCGGGCTTCGAGCGGAAATCCGTCAGCGGCGCGAGCCGCTCACCCTTGCCGCCCGCGAGAATGAAGGCCAGAATCTTCGGGTGCGCCATGTCCGCCTCCTTTTGTGTTCCTGGGAAAAGTGTGCACCATAGCGAGGGAATGATTCATGACCAGGCCGACCAGCGGCCTGGCTGGCGATCCCGGGACAGGGCCGCAGCCAGGTGATCCAAAAAGGCCTTTCTCGGAATCAGTTCCGCGCCCAGGCTCTGCAGATGGGGGGAATCGACCTGGCAGTCGATGAGCCGAAAGCCCCGTTCCTGTAAAGCGCGCGCCAGGGTGAGCAAGGCCGCCTTGGAAGCGTTGCTGACCCGGCTAAACATCGACTCTCCGAAAAAACAGTCCCCCAGCGCCACCCCATAGAGGCCGCCGGCCAGGACGCCCTGCTGCCAAGCCTCGACGGAATGGGCGAGGCCCCGTTCATGGAGCCGGACATAGGCCTCGACCATGGCGTCGGTAATCCAGGTTCCCCCCTCTTCCCGGGCCGTACGGCAGGCCATGATCACCTCCCGGAAGCAGCTGTCATAGGATATCCGGAAGGTTCCCTGCTTCAGTGTCTGCCCCATGGTGCGGGAAACATGCACTTTCTCCGGGAAAAGGACCAGGCGCGGGTCGGGAGACCACCAGAGGATCGGATCATCTTCCCCGAACCAGGGGAAAATTCCCTGGCCATAGGCCTTAACCAGCCGCTCCGGGCTAAGATCGCCGCCCAGGGCGAGCAGCCCGTTTGCTTCGCTCAGTTCCGCAGGGGGAAAGACCGGTTCCTTGGCCAGTCGAAAAACGGGCATTTATGAACCACTCTCCAGCACGGTCAGCACGATGTCGTCATTTTCCACGGCAATGCCGACACGCCCGCCCTTCACCAGTCTGCCGAACAGGACTTCATCGACAAAGAAGTTTTTTATCTTGTCCTGAATCAGCCGGCCTATCTCCCGGGCGCCGAATTCCCGGGAATAACCGTGTTCGGCAAGCCAGGCATAGACTTCTTCCTCAATGGCCAGGAGGATGTTCTTTTCCTGCAGCTGCTCGTGAAATTCCCGGAGCTGCTTTTTCACGATGTCCACGATTACCTTTTTGTCCAAATCATTGAAGGTAATCATGGCATCCAGACGATTGCGGAATTCCGGCGTGAATATTTTTTTCAACGCCTCGCCGATGGCCGTACCGGTGACCTGCCGTTCCCCGAAACCGATATTCGTCCGGCCTACCTCCCGGGCGCCGGCATTGGAGGTCATGATGATGACGACGTTCCGGAAATCGGCTTTGCGGCCCGTGTTGTCCGTCAAGGTGGCGTAATCCATCACCTGCAGGAGGGTGTTGAAGATATCGGGATGGGCTTTTTCAATCTCATCGAGCAAGAGGACGCAGTGCGGCGACTTGCGGATGGTCTCGGTCAAGAGCCCGCCCTCCTCGTAGCCCACATAGCCGGGCGGGGCACCCACGAGACGCGACACCGTATGCTTCTCCTGGTATTCGGACATGTCATAGCGGTGGAGGGGAATCCCCAGGGTCAGCGCCAGTTGCCGGGCAAGTTCGGTCTTGCCGACGCCCGTGGGTCCGGCAAAAAGCAGCGAGGCCACGGGCTTGTTCGGGTCGCGGAATCCGGCCCGGGCCCGGCGGATGGCCTGCCCGGTGGTCTGGATCGCCGCGTCCTGGCCAAAGATCCAGGACTTCAGGGCCGCCTCCAAATCCTGCAAGCGGGCCGCCTCGGAAGAAGTTACGGATTTCTCCGGGATCCTGGCCATTTTCGCGACCACATATTCGATCTCCTGCGGGGTGATCGTCGGTATCTCCACATGCTCGTCCCGGTAAAGAACCGTCCGGGCCCCGGCCTCATCAACGACATCGATGGCCTTATCGGGTAAATGGCGGTCGTTTATGTGTTTGGAGGACAGATCCGCGGCCGCATGCAGGGCCTCGTCGGTGTACACCACGCCGTGATGGCTCTCGTATTTTTCCCGCAGCCCCTGGAGAATCTGAAAGGTCTCGTCCACCGTGGGTTCGGGGATCTCGATGGGCTGGAACCGGCGGGATAAAGCGCGGTCTTTTTCGAAATACTTCCTGTATTCTTCATGGGTTGTCGATCCGATGCAGCGGATCTGGCCGGAGGTTAAGGCCGGTTTGAGGATGTTGGAGGCGTCCAGGGACCCGCCCGAGACCGCGCCCGCCCCGACAATCGTATGGATCTCGTCGATAAAGAGGATCGCGTTTTTATTCCTTTTCAACTCCGCGATGACCTGCTTCATCCGTTCTTCGAAATCTCCCCGGAAACGGGTCCCGGCGACCATGGCGCCCATATCCAGAGAATAAATTTTCGCTCCCCGCAAGGGTTTGGGAACTTTGTCCCGGGCCACGAGCTGAGCCAGTCCCTCCGTAATAGCAGTCTTGCCCACCCCCGCCTCGCCGACATGTACGGGATTATTCTTGTAACGCCGGCAGAGCACCTGCATCGTCCGTTCCAGGATATCCTCCCGGCCGATCAGGGGTTCCAATTCTCCGGCCTGCGCCTTTTCCACCAATTCGGTGGTATATAAAGCCAGAACCTTGTTTTTTTTGACGACGGCTTTTTTTTGCTCCTCCTCACCGGCGCTCCGTCCCTGTTTATCTTCATCGGGCAGCACGGAAACACCATGGGAAATATAATTCAGCAGGGTCAGCTTGTTGACGCCCTCAGCCTGCAAAATAAAGGCGGCGTGGCATTCCTTTTCCTCGAGAATGGCGATGAGCACGTCCCCTATATCCAGTTCCGCCTTTTCCGACGTCAGGATATGATAGACCGCACGGTCCATCACACTTTGAAAACTCACGCTCTGCACGGGATCCTTATTTTCGGCACTCTTCGGCATCTTGCTCTGGAAAAATGCCTCCATCTTCTTTTTTATGTCCTCCACCTTGCCGCCGCACCGGCGGATGATCTCCTTGGCTTCCTCAAAAAACAGCGCGGCAAAGAGGATATGCTCGGGCGTCAAATATTCATGTTCCCGCGACCGGGCCTCGGCATAGGCGGCGCGCAAGATGTTGTTCAATTCGTCATTTACTTTCATAATTAAAACTCAAATACCTTGATTCTTTTTTTCTGGCCAAACATCGGCCCCTGCCTGACAAACTAGGCCTCTTCCGTGCTGCACTTAAGAGGGAATTCGTTCTCTTTGGCCATTTTCTCGACCTGTCTCACCTTGGTAAGAGCGATGTCATAGGTATAGACACCGCAGATTCCCTTCCCTTTCTTGTGTACATCCAGCATGATCTTGGTGGCCTCGGCCGCTGGTTTGTGAAAGATCTTCATCAAGACGGTCACGACAAAATCCATGGTCGTATAATGGTCATTGTGCAGAATAACGCGGTACATCTTCGGCTCATCAACCTGCAGATCGCTGTCTAAAGCATAATCTTTTTCATATCTTTCATCTTCATCACGGTGCTTACTCACGACAATTTTTTCCCCCGCTCCTTCGCCCCGATAAACAGGATAAGTAAGTTAACGACATTATTTTTTGTCAGAAAAGCGTAAAAATAATGTCTACCTTACTAAGGAAAAATTTACTTCTCTTACGGGTTACAATATAGGAATAACTCCAGAGGATGTCAAATCCCCTTTTTCTGAAGAGGGGCATCCCGCTGTTTGCCCGTCATCAAGGCCACAAAGGCATCATGCAAGTTCGCCCTGGGCTGCCCCGGACAGGTCTGGGCGACGATTTCTCCCGGGCTTCCCAGGGCCACGATGCGGCCCTCATTGATCATCACGATCCGCTCACAATGGCGGGCTTCATCCATGTAGTGCGTAGTCACAAAAACAGTTATCCCCTCACCGGCAAGTTTTGCGATGAAATCCCAGAAATGCTGCCTGGTTATGGGATCGACACCGGAGGTCGGTTCGTCAAGGAAGATTATCTCCGGCCGGTGCAGCAGGGCACACCCCAGGGCCAGCCGTTGCCGCCAGCCCGGCGGCAATTCCCCGGTCGGGCGGTTGCGCACCTCTTGCAACCTGGTCACATCAATCACCCAGTCCATGCGCTCCTGCCAGGTTTTTTGAGGTACGTTGTATATCCCGAGATAAAACCGGATATTCTCCAGAGGGGTCAGGTCTTCATAGAGGGAAAATTTTTGGGACATGTAGCCGATGGAACGTTTTATCTCTTCCGCCGCGGTCACGATGTCATGACCGGCCACCTGGCCGGAACCGGAGGTGGGGGTGATGATCCCGCAGAGCATGCGGATGGTGGTGGACTTTCCCGAGCCATTGGGTCCCAAGAAGCCGAAGATTTCACCCTTCCGCACGGAAAAACTGATTTTATCCACTGCGACGAAGTCGCCGAAACGTTTCTCCAGGTTTTCCACGGACAGGACATCAGGCATGGAATCGATCATGAACAAGCTCTCTGTCCTCTTCCCCGAGACGCTGGATCATCGCCTCTTCCAGACTGGGGTAACCGGCCCCGATCTCGGCAGGCGGCGCCCAGGCCAGGAGCCGGGACCGGTGCATCAGGCCGAGTTGGTCGCACTTCTCCCCCTCATCACTATAAGCCGTGGAAATCAGGATCGTCATTCCTTCCCCTCTCATCTGGGCGAGTATCTCCCAGAACTCCTGCCGGGAGACGGGATCGACGCCGTTGGTCGGCTCGTCGAGGATGAGCAGTTGCGGCTCGTGCACGAGGACACAGGCCAAACCCAGCTTCTGCTTCATGCCACCCGAGAGGTTGCCGGCCAGGCGGTCGATAAAGGGGGAGAGATTGGAAAAGCCCAGATAACGTTCTCTTCTTTTCACCCGCTCGGCGCCGAAGATACGGAAGATGTCCATAAAAAAATCGAGGTTTTCTCCCACCGTGAGGTCCTGGTAGAGGCCGAAGCGCTGCGGCATATAACCAATCAGGGGCTTGACCCGGTCCTTTTCCTTAACCACATCGCAACCCGCGATGGAGATCTGCCCGGCGCCGGGTTTGATCATCGTCGCCATCATCCTGAGCAGACTGGATTTGCCGGCCCCATCCGAGCCAACGAGGCCGGCCATGACGCCGCGGCACAGGGTGAAGCTGACCCCTTTTACGGCCTCGAGGTCGCCGAAGTTCAGGGAGACATTGTCCACCCGGACCAAGGGATCAGCGCAACCAGGCATCGGCTGGCATCCCTGTTTTCAACTCTAGGTGCGGGTTGGGAAGAGAGATCTTCACCAGGTAAACGAGTTTGACCCGTTCCTTGGGCGTCTGGATGATCTTGGGCGTAAATTCGCCTTCCGGCGAAATGAAGGTTACGCGCCCCTGGTAAACCTTATCGGGAAAGGAGTCCACTTTCACGTCCACCCTTTGCCCCGGCTTGACCTTGCCCATTTCCGTTTCCGCGACGTATACTTTCAGATCCACCTGGGAGAGATCGGCCAGGGTTAAAACTTCCCGGCTCGGCGTGACGACCTCGCCCGGTTCAACATTGCGACTGGTGATGATGCCCCCGAAGGGGGCCCGCAATTCCGCATAGGCCAAGACAATCTGGGCCTGAGCCAGGGATGCCTGGGCCGCCCGCACCTGGGCCCGGGCGGAATCCACATCCCGCTTCCCGGCTTCGATTTTTTTCAGGTTGCTGCGGGCCTGCGCCAGGACGGCTTCCCCTTCGGCCAACCGGGCCTGGGCCGTCGCAATTGTCTCCTGCCGGGGACCTTCTTTCACGAGGTCATAAGCTTCGCTGGCCCGCTGGTATTCCCGGTGCGTTGTTTCATATTTCACTCTTACGGCATCCCATTCCTTTTCCGAGACAACCCCCCGGGCAAAGAGTTTGTCGTAGCGTTCCTTATTCTTTCTCGCCTCTTCCCAAAGGGACTCAGTCGCCAGCCAGGCCTGCCGCGCCCTTTCCACATCCTGAAGGCGATTGCCCGCTTGCAGTTCGGCAAGCTGGGAACTTAAGGCGCGCACACCCGCTTCCGCGCGCGCCACTTCGGCGGGCAGGGATTTCTCGAAAATCCCGAGCAATGTTTCCTGCTGCCGCTGCATTTGCCGGAAGCGCTCCAGATTGGCCTTAGCCTGGGAATAACGGGCGGCATATTCCTCCCGTTCCAGCTCGGCCAGAACCTGCCCCTTGGTGACGGCCTGACCTTCCCGGACGGCCAGCCGCAACACTCGTCCCCCCGTCTGGAAGGCGAGGTTCGCCTGCGTCGCCTCGATTGTTCCGGAATAGAAGAGTTCGCCCTCTCGGGTCTGTCTCTGCTCCCGGTAAACAAGGATAGCAACGCCCGCCAAAAGAAGCAAAAACACCGCGATGACGATGGGCTTTTTCAGCTAAAACCTCCCTATTTAAAGATCCCTATTGTAGAATATTAACCACAGAGATCACAGAGGTGCTCCGTGCGCTCTGTGGCTTCCTGTTTCCTCTTACTTGAAGGTCTTCAGGATATAGTCGGCGATCTTCCTTGCCTCATCGTCCGGGAGGGTGGATGGGGGAAAGGGATTCATGCCCGGACCTGGTTTCCGCATGTTCTTGATGATGTCTTCCGGTGTTTTCACGTTGTTGGCCTCCCGGTCTTTTTTAGAGAGGGTCTTTTTCGGATTGATGATGTTTCCGCCCTTGGGATGGCACACATGGCAGTGGATCCGAAAGAGTTCCTCGCCCGAGGGAGCCGCTTGGGCTTCCTTGGCGACGCCGGCGGAGGCACAGGAACAGAGGACAACCACACCAAGGATAATCGCAAGTCTTGTTTTCACCGTTTCCTCCTTAAAAAAAGTTTATGCATAGTAAAGCCCTTATTTACGCAAATTTCAAGCATATAACAACCTATCGGCCGACAGAAGCAGCAACAGGGCCAGAAGATAATAATTCGTTTTTTTGAAGAGGCAAAGCGAGCCATCGCCCTCAGCCTTGTGGAGCAGCGGCTTGAAGCCATGCCAGATGAGCCATGAGGAAAGTGCGCCCAACAGGATATTGATAAATAAATAATGCACCATGCCCAGCGCAGACAGGAAAAGACCGCTCAGGGTGGTGGCAAAAAGCCAGCTGAAGATGATCCGCTGCAGCTGCGCTGGGGAGAAGATACGCGCCGGGGAAGGGAGGCCGGCCTTTGCGTAATCCCGGTCATAGTGCAGGAGGAGGAGCCATGTGTGGGGGACTTGCCAGAGAAAAAAGAAAAAACAAAGCATCAGCAGTCGCGGGTCTCCCAGGGACCCTCCCCCCGCAATCCAGCCCATGGCCGGAGGAATGGCGCCCAGCAGGGCCCCGGGGACGGCGGCGAAGGCACTCTTCCTCTTGAGCGGCGTATAGACGCCATTATACCAGATCAGGGCGAGCAGACCGAGCGCGCAAACCAACAGGCTCCCTGTCATGCTAAGGGCGGACCAGCCCAAAAAAAGCAAGCCCCCTGACAAATACAAGACCTGGACGGGTCTGATCCGCCCCGAGGGAAGGGGCCTGCCGCAGGTCCTCGCCATGAGAGCATCGAGGTCCCGTTCCTGATATTGGTTGAGCGCCAGGCAGCCGCAGGTAAGAAAGAAGACTCCTGAAATTGTGGGGATTATCGCAAAGCTCAAGGCCGTCGCAGCCAGCAGGAAACCCAGGGCCGCCGCATAGGCCGCCAGCAGGGCGACATTGATTTTACACAGTTCCAGATACAGCCTGCCGGATCTTTTCATTTCACCGTCTCAAGATATTCAATGATGGCCTCCAACTCCTCCGGCGCAACGGGCATGACCGGCATGATATCGGGATAGCCCTTGACGATATCCGCCTTCGGAGCGACGATCGACCGGCGCAGGTATTCTTCGTCTGCCGTGATGTTGCGCTCCATCCCCTTGGTCACAACGGTCTCTCGGGCGCCATAGATGCCCTTGAACGTCGGCCCGATCTTGGCCGTCCCATCGAGGGAGTGACACCCCAGACAGCCTTTCTCCGTGAGGATCTTTTCCCCCTTTGTTTTCTCCGCGGCCGGCACGGCGGCATACCAGGCGGCAAAATCCTTTTCTTCCAGGGCCACCACCTTTGAAACCATGCCCGAATGTCCCAGGCCGCAGTATTCCGTACAAAAGATATCGTAGGTGCCCGGCTGGCTGGCTGTAAAGGAAAGGTAGGTTTCCATATGGGGCACGCAATCCTCTTTGATGCGGAAGGCCGGTACGTAAAAGCAGTGGATCACATCCTGGGAGGTCAGCAGCAGTTTTACCGGTTTGTTGATCGGTACCCGCAGCACATCGCTCTGCTTGCCGTTGTCGTAGAAAAAAAGCCAGGACCACTGGCGGGCAAGAACCTCCACCAGCATCACCTCCTGGGGAACCGAGCGGACCTTGGTGAAGCTCATCCAACCGATAAAAAACATCACCAGCACGAGCAGGGTGGGAATGATCGTCCAGGTTATCTCCAGCAGCGTACTCCCCTCGATATTCCCGGGAGCGGCTTTTTTCTCCCGCCGGTATTTCACGACAAAAAAGAGCATCGCCGCGGTGACGAGGATGAGCAGCACAACTTCTATCGCGAGAATGCCATAAAACGCGCTGTCGATGCTTTCTGCGGAAGTGGAAGCCTGAGGTATCAGCATCTTACCCTTTCCTGAACAAGACGTCGGTAAAGGTCAACAGGATGATCAGCGCCAGCGCACCAAGGGCCACAAAAAGCATGCCCTTCACGATCCAGGGCTCATCTCTCAGGTGCATAAAAAAAACGACCACCAGCCCGGCCTTGAGGGTGGCAATCGTAATGGCCGCGAGGACCGCATAGTCCAGCAAGTGCAGACGCGCAACCGCCACCGTCACGGCGGTCAGCATCAATAGACAGAGCCAGATGACGATATAGATGCCTATCTTGGTCTTTTGGGGAATAAGTTCCGCCTCGCCCATCGTTGCCATCCTAGGTAATGAGATAGAATAAAGGAAACAGGTAAATCCAGATGATGTCCACAAAATGCCAGTATAGCCCGGTGTTTTCCAGTTTTACAAAGTCCCGGCGATCGATCTTTTCCCGGGCCGTCATAAACAGGGTTCCACCGATCACGACTATACCGATCAGCACGTGCAGTCCGTGGAGACCGGTCATCACATAATAAAGGCTGAAAAAGATTATCTTTCCCCTCTCCATGCCGGCAAGCAGAGGCGAATCCGGGTAGATACCATGGCCAATATGGGCACTCCATTCCACATACTTGTTGAGGAGAAAAAGAGCACCCAAAAATATGGTCAGGCCCTGATGGACCAGGGATAAATTTTTCTTCCCCTTCCGGAGCAGGGCGATCGCCAGGGCCATGGTCAGGCTGCTGGTGAGCAGCACCAGGGTGTTCATGGTGCCGAAAATCGGGTCGAGTTCGCTCGCGCTGCGATGGAAAACACCCACATACTTGGCGCGATAAACGGAGTAGACCAGGAAGAGTCCCCCGAAAAAAAGGATCTCCGTAAAGAGGAAGAGCCACATGCCCATTTTTGCCCCCCGGTAATCTATCCGGTGCCCTTCTGAAACCGTTGCGGAATTTCCCATTATTTACCAGTCTCTCTCCAAGATAGATAAAGGCTATCCCTTTTCGCCATACTGATAGGGGCCCTGTTCGATTACCGGAATTTTCTCAAAGTTCTCCTTAGGCGGAGGAGATGGGATCTGCCACTCCAGCGTCGTGCCGCCCCAGGGATTCATCGGCGCCTTGGCACCTTTCCAGAGCGCGCGCAGGAAGTTCCCGAACATCAGGATAAGCCCGACGACCAGAATCCAGGACCCCACCGTGGAGATCACGTGATTTGTATAAAATCTGGGGAGATATTGAAAATACCTCCGCGGCATTCCCTGGAGCCCCAGGAGGAACATGGAGAAGTAAAGGATGTTGAACCCGATAAACAGGAAAAGCAAGGCCACCTTGGCCAGCCGTTCGCTGTACATTCTCCCGGTCATTTTGGGAAACCAGTAGTGCAGGCCGGCGAAGAAACCGAAACCCGCGCCTCCGAACATGGTATAGTGAAAATGCCCGACGATAAAATAAGTCCCGTGGAGATAGAGATTCAGGGAGAGTGTGCCGATCGTGAGACCGGTCAAACCGGCGATGGAAAAAAGAAAGATGAAGCTCAGGCTGTAGAGCAGCGGCGCGCCGAGTTCGATGGACCCCCGATAGAGCGTGGCGACCCAGTTGAAGACCTTCACACCCGACGGCACGGCAACGAGGAAGGTAATCAGGGAAAAGAGCACCCGGGCCGTGTCGCTCATCCCACTGGTAAACATGTGGTGCCCCCAGACGACATAACCGAAAAAGGCAATCGCCAGGCTGGAAAAGGCGATGGCCTTATACCCGAAGATCGGTCGCCTGGAAAAGACGGGAAATATTTCCGTAACGACACCCATGGCCGGCAGGATCATGATATAGACGGCCGGATGGGAGTAGATCCAGAACAGGTGTTGATACAGGATCGGATCGCCTCCCTTGGTAGGATCGAAAAACCCGATGCCGTAAGACCTCTCGAGCATGATCAGCATCAGGGTTATGGCCAGGACCGGTGTGGCCAGCACCTGGGTCCAGGCGGTGGCGTAAAGGGACCAGCAGAAAAGGGGCATACGAAAGAAGGTCATGCCCGGCGCCCGCAACTGGTGGATTGTGGTAATAAAATTCATGCCCGTAAAAATCGAGGAGAACCCCAGCAAGATCACACCGCCTAAGGCAAGGGAAACATTGGCTGTCGTTTGGATGCTATAGGGGGGATAGAAGGTCCAACCCGTATCGGGAGCGCCGCCGCCGATAAAGACGGAAAGGAGAATCGTGATGCCACCCAGGAGATAAAGCCACCAGGACAGGAGGTTAAGGCGCGGGAAAGCTACATCTCTGGCCCCCAAAAGGATCGGCAGGAAAAAATTCCCCAGGGAAGCAGGGATTCCCGGGATGATAAAAAGGAAGATCTGAATGACGCCATGGACCGTAAAGAGCGAATTATAGAACCGCTCGGACATGAATTTTCCCGGGGAAATCAGGTTGATGCGCATTAGTACCCCGAGGGCGGCACCGACCAGAAAGAAGCTGAGGATGGCGACCAGGTACATGACGCCGATTCGCTTATGGTCCGTGGAAAGCAGCCAAGAGAGGACGACGCCATATTTTCCTTCCCGCTGGTAGAAGCTTGGGGATAGGACTGCTCCGTCTGCCCTGTAGGTCATCGTCGTTGGCTTCCTCCGGTTCCGAAATACCCAGCACATTTTAAAATATAATAATTCATGAACCATCCTGCAAGTGAAAAGGGCAATAGAGAGCAAGGCAATGCTCATACCCGCCGCAACCCCTAGAGCTCAATGGTAGGTATTACCTACCAATCAACTTACTATTAATCATTATTGCTTTTACCCCAATATTCCTACATTTTTATGCACACGGCTGCTCTGCTTTTAAGACGCCCGTTACAGCAGCTAAGGACGCTCATTGATCCTAAATGACCAGCTGCCTGGCGAGAGGCAAAGGCGATGAGGATTTTAGTAGTGTACTATTCCATGTATGGCCATATTCACCGCTTGGCAGAAGCCGTTGCGGAAGGCGCCCGGGAGGTAAAGGGCGCCGATGTGGCTATGTGCCGCGTTCCGGAAACCCTCACGGAGGACATCTTGAAAAAAATGGGGGCCCTGGAAACGCAAAAAAGGCTTGCCTACGTGCCGCTCTGTACAGTGGAGGACCTCAGCGCCGCTGATGGGATTATCTTCGGCACGCCCACCAGGTTCGGGAACATGTGCGGCCAAATGAGACAGTTTCTGGATGCCACCGGCGGGCTGTGGGCCCAAAATGCCCTCGTCGGCAAGGTGGGAAGTGTTTTTACCAGCAGCGCGACACAGCATGGGGGCCAGGAATCTACGCTGCTGAGCTTTCACATTACCCTGCTTCATCAAGGCATGATTATCGTCGGCCTGCCCTATGCCTTCGCCGGCCAGACCCGCCTTGATCAGATAACGGGAGGATCACCCTACGGGGCGTCCACGATTGCCGGAGCGAGCGGGGAACGCATGCCCAGTGAAAATGAACTGCAGGCGGCCCGGTTTCAGGGCAAGCATGTCGCGGGCATAGCAGGTCGACTGTTTGGCACGACCTAATCCCGATAACCTAAAGGTCACAGGTAAACGGGATAAGTAAGTTCACGAAATTATTTTCTTCCAGAAAAAGGCAGCAAATAATTTCTAACTTACTAAGGAAGCCCCGGCAATAATAAATTGCCGCTTAAGCAGTCCTTAAATCAAAATCGTCCGTATAAAAGGAGGAATACACATGGTACAAAAGGCAGCAGATCAGCAATGGCAGCAGATGCAGGACCACATCGAAAATCTTTTCGGGCATCTTTTAAAAGGAGACATCCAGAGGATAGAGTACAAACCTCAATTTACCGTCTCTCTCTTAGAGATGCCTTCCGGGAACCGCGAGCAGAAACCAGCGGAATAGACGACCAGCGGTCTTCCGAAACCGGAGAGGTGGTCTAGAAAGCAAATTTATCCAACATAGCACTGGAGGGAGGTAAAAGATGGAACAAAATAAATTCTATGCATCACCAGCCCTGGCCTACGGCTACAAGGATCTGGAACCCTATATTTCCGAGGAGCAATTAAAAATTCATTTTGAAAAGCATCATCAGGCCTATATCAAAGGAGCCAACGCCATCCTGGAAAAACTCGCAAAGGCCCGCCAGGAAAAGGCCGACCTGGACATGAAAGCAACCTTGAAAGAGCTTTCCTTCAACATCGGCGGCCATCTGCTCCACTCCCTGTTCTGGGATAATCTGGCGCCCGCAGGCCGGTACGACAAGCCCCAGGGCCTCTTAGGCGATGCCATCACGGGCGAATTCGGCAGCTTTGAGCGTTTCCGGAAAGAATTCACCCAGGCCGCCGCCAGTGTCGAGGGATCGGGATGGGCCGCCTTGAGCTATTGCAAGCTGACACAAAGACCCATCATCATGCAGATCGAAAAGCACAATACCAATGTTTATCCCATGTTTAGAATCCTACTGGTGCTCGATGTTTTTGAGCACGCTTATTACATCGATTACAAAAATGACCGCGCCCGGTTTGTTGAGGCTTTCTGGAATATTATCAACTGGGACAAGGCCGGCAAGAGACTGGAAGATCTACTGCGCTGAGGTCGGTTGTCCTGCTCTGGCGAAGAGCGAAAGGATATGGCAATTTCCTAACCCCGAAGAGCAACCTATGCCGAGAGTCGCGAGATGAACCTTGCTGAAGTCAACAACAAAGGTACTTTGAATAGAGTGACCACCGCCCCGGAACAGGAAATGATGGGGCCGGAAAAGTTGTGGGAAGCATTGCAGGAGAGCAGGGCCCGTTATCGGGAATTAGCCGACCGGTTGCAAGAGCGGACGGTCCAGTTGGAAAATGCCAACCGGGAACTGGAAAACTTCAGCTATTCCGTATCCCATGATCTGCGTGCCCCCCTCCGGGCCATCGATGGATATTCCCGCATGCTCCTGAAGGACCTGGCACAGGATCTTGATGAAGAAACAGCACAGAAATTCAGTGTCATCAGAACCAATGCCAAGATGATGGGACAACTCATCGATGGTCTTTTGGCCTTTTCTCGCTTGAGCCGTAAGGAAATCACACCGGCTGGCATCGACATGATCAGTCTGACGCAAGATGCCTGGAAAGAACTGCAGACGATCAATGCCGAGCGGGTCATGGAGTTGGAAATCCAAGACATGCCGGACTGCCAGGGAGATCGCGCGCTCATCAAGCAGGTGCTCCTTAATTTGCTTTCCAATGCCATTAAATTTACAAAATTTGAGGAAGTCGCGCATATTGAGGTAAGGGGAAACACGCGCGATCGGGAAAGCGAATATTCCGTAAAGGACAATGGCGCTGGTTTTGATATGGCATATTATGATAAACTATTCGGTGTTTTTCAAAGGCTCCACAGTGCCGAGGAGTTCGAAGGTACGGGCGTCGGGCTGGCCATCGTGCAACGCATCATCCACCGACATGGCGGGCGCGTCTGGGCGAAAGGCGCCAGCGGTGCCGGGGCATGTTTTTATTTTACGCTTCCGAGAAAGGAGTAAACTGCTTGCATGGCTTCCGTTGACATTCTCCTCGTCGAAGATAGCCGCCACGATATCGAAATGATTCTTGACGCCATAATCGAGTACAACATGCATTACCGGGTCTTTGCCCTGCATGACGGCGCACAGGCACTCGACTATTTTTTTGGTTCCCAGGGATGTCTACAGGAGGCAGCGGCCAAACTCCCCAAATTGATACTTCTGGATTTAAAACTCCCCAAGGTCACGGGCCTTGAGGTGCTCAAGCGGCTTAAAACGGATGAACGGACGCGCTATATTCCCATTGTCATCTTCACGTCCTCGAACGAATACCGGGATGAGCTGGAAAGCTATAAACTGGGCGTCAACAGTTATACGGTTAAGCCCTTGGATTCGGATAAATTTTCCCGTTATGTGGCCGATATCGCAGCCTATTGGTTAAGGATTAACGAAACAATTTATGAAACATAGGCAGGAAGCAACGGAACATTGGCAATTTGCATAAGGCGCGGAGGTTAAAGTTATGGATAGGGAATTGCACATATTGATACTGGAAGACGTCCCCACAGATGCAGAATTGATGAAATTCGAACTCACCGAGGCCGGCATGACTTTCTCCGCCCGGCGGGTAGATACTAAGGAAACGTATCTCAAAGAGCTGGAGGGGTTTGTCCCCAACATCATCCTTTCCGATTATTCCCTGCCGACCTTTGACGGTCTGTCGGCGCTAAAAATTGCCGCCGACCGCTGCCCCGATGTGCCCTTTATTTTTGTTTCCGGCGCCCTGGGAGAAGAACTGGCCATTGAACTCCTCAAGAAAGGAGCGACCGATTACGTCTTAAAGGACCGCATGTCTCGCCTGGCCCCGGCCGTATCGCGGGCTTTGCAGGAGGTTCAGGAACGGACTGAACTCAAGCGCATCGAAAACGCCCTGAAGGACTCGGAAGTAAAATACAGAACGATATTTGAAAACACGGGAGCAGCGACGCTCATCATCGATGAAAATGCCGCCATTGTCCTGGTGAACAGGCAGTTTGAACAACTTTCCGGCTACTCGCGGGGAGAGCTGGAGGGCAAAAAAAAATGGGTGGATTTTGTGTTCGAAGAAGACCTGGCAAAAGTCAAGGGCATCAAATGGCCAGCGGAAAAAACTCATCGCAAAACAGCGCCGGGATATGAATTCCGGCTCGCCGACCGCGGGGGCGAGGTGAAGGATGTTTTCGCCACCCTGGCGGCGATACCGGCTACCCATACGGCGGTCCTGTCCCTCCTCGACATTTCGGAAAGAAAGCTTGCCGAGGAAGCCCTGAAGAAAAGGGAACAGGAGTTGGAGATACAATCGCAAAACCTGGAGGAGGCCAATACGGCCTTGAAGGTATTGCTCAAGCATCGGGAAGAGGATAAGATTACCCTGGAAGAGCAGATCCTGGCCAATGTCAACAAGCTTGTTTTCCCCAATCTGGAGGTTCTCAAGGCCCTGCACTTAAATGAAACCCAGCTGGCCCATGTGCGGATCATTGAACAGCATCTCCACGATATCGTCTCGCCCTTTTTGCGCAACCTGTCCTCTTCCTACCTCAACCTTACACCCCGGGAGATCCAGATCGCGAGCCTCGTGAAAGACGGCAAGACTACGAAAGAAATCACCGATCTTTTGAATATATCCGCCACGGCCGTGGACTTCCATAGAAAAAATCTCCGGTCAAAATTCGGCATTAAAAACAAGAGGACAAATCTCCGGTCATACCTGACGACCCTCTCTTGAGACATAGTTTTTGCCTACCATTATACCACCGTTTAATCATCATTGTTTTTCTCCTACCCCTGAACTAGTCTTACTCCAGGGCATCAAGAGAAGAGCGCATTTTACAGTTAAAAAATAATTAGAATTTACCCTTAGTAAGTTAGAAATTGCTTTCCTGGGGAAGGCAATTTCGTCAACGCATTTATCCTGTTTATCAGGGTCAATTTGTTCTACCTTCCCAGGGAAACAAAACCTTTCAGGGATGTCCCTGTGAAAAAATCACCAGGGCGGTGGAGGAGAAGGCATGGCACCGGAAGTATTGATTCCTAAGCAGAGAAAAACGGCGGTCCTCCTGATTGCACCTGAGACGGGACGCCTGCCTGAGGAAATGGGCCCTCTTGCCCGGTTTATCTCCGGAAAGAGTGGCGGCTTAGGCGATGTCATTACCGCCCTCTGCGACGGCCTGACCGCCCGGGGGATTGAATGTCATCTGGCAACCCTTAACCTGCAAAGACGCTTTCAACAGGAAAGCAACCTCAACGATGATGAGTGGCATGATATTTCCCATACCATCGATCCGGAACGGGTCCATTTGGTGAACTCCTCTGTCTTTGACAACCTGTCCAGCGCCTACGGGGGAGACCCCGTTCTGAACGCGACGGAGTTTCAGAGGGCCTTGGTCAACCATATCATCGTTCGTCTCCGGGCAAGAAGCGGGGGCCGGCTGATTGTCCACAGCCACGACTGGATGGCGGGCGGCATCGTCACGGCCTATGCCAAGCTGTGGAATTGTCCGATCATGCATACCCTGCACAATGTCCATACGGGCCGGATCCCCCTGAGCATGCTGCTCGGCATCGATACGGGGAAAATATCCCCCCATCTTTACCTTTCGGGAAATAATGGCACCTCGGCCATCGATTGCCAGGCCACGGCCATAAAAAACGCCGACCTCGTCAGTTTTGTGGGCCGGCGCTTTCTCCGGGAAATCCTTAACAACCATTTTGCCGATCAAGCCATTATTCCCCCGAGTGTGCGCCGGGAAGTCCGCATCAAATACGGCCACGACGCCGTCCTCACCATCCTGAACGCCCCGGCCCGGAACATGTACCCGGAACATTGCGCGGGTCTTGTCCGGAGGTATGGTCCCGAGGATGACGTCATCACGGCCAAACGGGAAAATTTGGTGGAATTCCAGAGGCGCACGGGACTCATCGTCAATCCGGAAGCCATTCTTTTATACTGGCCCTCGCGTCTCGATCCTTCACAAAAGGGGATAGAACTCCTGGAGGACATCGCCCACCGCTTTGTCATCGAGCATCCGGACACCCAGATCGCCATTGTGGGAAACGGCGTGGGCAACGATCGCACCCATGAAGAAATATGCGGCAGAATCGCCTGGTCCTCGGGAGGCAAAATTGCCTATCAGCGCTTCAACGAGCCCTTGTCAATGCTGGGTTTTGCCGCCGCAAGCGATGTTTTTGGCGCCTCGCTCTATGAACCCTGCGGCCAGATTGACCAGGTCGGGAATCTCTTCGGTGCCACGGCTACCAATCGCGATACGGGCGGTTACCATGATAAGATCCATGAACTGACGGTAAAAGAGGACGGCGCCGCGGATGATGGCGGCAACGGTTTTCTTTTCCGGGACTACGATCCCGGGGGGCTTTGGTATGGATTGGAGACCACCGTCCGGTTTCATCGCCGCCCACCGGGGCTCCGGGAAAGACAGATAAAGCGGATCATGAAGGAAACCCGGCTGCACCATAATATGGACAGCATGATCGAGAAATATATTGCCGCCTACGAACGTTTGAACGGGGGCATTCCGCTGGCCTAATCTTCCTCCTGCGGCCAGTTTCCCAAGTAGGTTTTACCTACGATTAGGCTTCTAATTAATCCCCATTGCGTTGCCCCTGCGCACATACTAATTTAGTCTTTAGAGCGATAATAAACATCTGAAAAGAAATACTGTTTCAAAAACATCCCCCAAGGAGTGATAAATGTTTGCTCCCAAACGCATTCTGGTACCGACAGATTTTTCCAATTATGCCGACAGCGCCCTGAGATACGCCCTGGACATCGCCAAACAATACCATGGAGAGGTATTCCTGCTCCATGTCATCGATGAAAGCATTCAACAGTGTACCGTGGAGTACTGCCTGACCGATACGGTGATGCGGGAAATAGAGCAGGAAAGCATGGCCAGATCCCTCGACAAGCTGCGCGAGGAGATAGATCATGTCGCGGAAGCCGCCGCCGGTGTGGAGATCACCCCTTACGTAAAGCGCGGAGTCCCCTATGATGAAATTTTACGGGAGCAGGAAGAAAAGGACATCGACTTGATCGTCATCGCCTCGCACGGCCGGACGGGAATCCAGCGGATACTGATCGGCAGCGTGGCGGAAAAAGTCATGCGCGGCGCTAAATGCCCCGTCATGCTGGTGCGCAGCTAAGGCCATCAAGAAAAGGGAAATCATTTAAAGGAGGTGTTTATGATGTTTCAGCCACAGTTTTTCAGATTCGGAAGCCTGATGGACCAACTGCCGGAGTTCCAGCGTTTAAGGAGGGAGATGAATCGGCTTTTCACCGCCGCTCCCTACGGCATGGATTTTCCTGCCATCAATATCTGGATGGGACAGGAAGACGCCATTGTCACGGCGGAATTGCCGGGCATTGATCCGGCGAAGCTCGACATTTCCGTAGTCAACGATGTCCTGAAAATCAGCGGTTCCCGCGGGCTGGGAGCTCTCCGGGAGGGAGAAACCTGTTACCGCCGGGAGAGAAGTTCCGGTCCCTTCACCCGGACGTTCCAGCTGCCTTTCTCGGTCGAAGCCTCCAAGGTGGAGGCAAAATATGAAAAAGGGATTCTGCAGATCGTCCTCCCCCGTGCAGAAGCGGATAAACCCAAAAAAATCGCCGTGAAGGTTGCTTAGAAGGAGGGAATAACCTATGGAAAACAAAAGCGGACAAATCGAGATAAAAAGAGTGGCGACGCCTGCGGAAGCGGAACCAAGGGTTGCCCCGAAGGTCTTCACCCCACCCGTCGATATCTATGAGACCAAAGAGGCCTTTGTGCTCGTCGCCGATCTGCCCGGCGTGGATGACAAGTCCCTGGACATTACCGTAGAAAAGAACGTCTTGACCATCAACGGCATGGTGGAAGCCCTATCGTACGAAGGCCATGAACTCTCCTTTAAGGAATACGACATGGGCAATTACCGCCGGTCTTTTGTGCTCTCCGGAGAGATTGACCGGGACAAGATCGCCGCCACCGTCAAGAACGGGGTCCTGCATTTGACGCTTCCCAAGACCGAAAAGATGCAAGTCAAGAAAATCCAGATTCATTAAAACAATTAAAAGGAGGAGCACACTATGAATTTCGATAATCTGTTACCATCCATCTGGAGAAAGGGCGAAATGCCGGCCAAACGCGAGGAGTTGTTTCCCCTGGCCGACATCCAGCAGGAAATAAACCGGGTCTTCGACAATTTTTTCAAGGGCTTCGACCTCGCGCCCCTGGATACGTTCAGCGATCGCTTCGGGAAATTTTACCCCTCCGTCGACGTCAAGGAAAGTGACAAAGAAATCATTGTCACGGCCGAACTTCCGGGACTGGAGGAAAAGGATTTCGAGGTCCTGATGAGCGACGACACCCTGACGATCAAGGGGGAGAAAAAAGAGGAAAAGGAAGATAAGGGAAAAGATTACCATCGCATGGAACGCAGCTTCGGGTGTTTCAGCCGCGGCGTGCCCTTGCCGGAAGGCATCGATACTTCAAAAGTGGACGCGCAGTTTAAAAACGGCGTTTTGAAGATCACTCTGCCGAGGACGGAAGATGCCAAAAGCAAGATCAAGAAGATCGCTGTGAAAAACGATTAGCCAAACAACTTGAGGAAAGGGAGACAAAGATGAAAGGTAACGAGAAAATTATTGCCAAGTTAAACGACCTGCTGGCGGATGAACTGACCGCGATCAATCAATATATGGTGCATGCCGAGATGTGCGACAACTGGAACTACGAAGTGCTGCACAAGCGGGATGAAAAAAGAGCCATCGATGAAATGAAACACGCCGAAAAGTTGATCGCCCGGATTCTCTTTCTCGAGGGACGCCCGATCGTGAGCAACTTGAAGAAGATACACATCGGCGCCGAGGTCGAGGCCCAGCATAAAAGCGACTGGGACTTGGAATATGGCGCTATCAATTCTTACAATGACGGCATAAAGCTCGCCGTACAACTGGATGACAACGGCAGCCGGGAAATCCTCGAAGCTATCCTGAGGGATGAGGAGGAGCATATCGACTGGCTCGAGTCGCAGCTTGATCAGATCAAGCAGATGGGGATACAGAACTACCTGACAGAACAGCTTGCCTGAGCATTTAGCATCCCCTTCATCGGGTTGGGGTTAGGAGGAGGTCATGCTGGCCAAGACACTGATATGCATAAACTGCGGCCATGAGGGTGAGATCGAGGTGCCAGGCAGCAGCAGTGATGTGCCGCCATCAAAAATATTCCGGCATCTGGGACATAATCCCTTTTCTGGTCACATGCACTATCAGTGTCCGGCCTGTGACATTGTGCTGCTTATCGACCCGCTTTCCATCCTGGGAGGCAGGCCTTCCTTCCACTACCAAGGCCCGTTGCGACGCTCCCGGGAAAAGGAGCAGACCCCGCAAGTTCCCCAGGTGCTGTCGCTATTCCAGAAGATCTTTCAAGGCTTGCAGACGGGCAACTGAAACCCGCCCTGGGCTCGGCAGGAAAGAGAGATCGCGGACAAGCCCGCCTTCTGCCTTCTTCAACCCGGTTGCCTTTCCAGATACTTCCCGTACCCCCGTTCGCCCCGGGGCTGTCCGTCGCGCATGATCACCTTGCCCCGGCAGAGAGTCAGCACGGGCCATCCCTGCAAAGACCAGCCTTCGTAGATGGAAAAGTCGGAAAAAGACTGGATAATGTCCTTACCCACCTTCTTCACCTGGTTTAAGTCCACAATCGTCACATCCGCGTCGCTGCCTACCATCAGGGTCCCTTTGCGGGGATAGAGGTTGAAGATCCGGGCCGGATTGGCCGAGGTAATTTCCGCAATTCTCTTCAGCGTGAGGCCGCGCTTATAGAATCCTTCCGTGATCAGTACGGGCAGCATGGTAACGGCTTCCCGCGGCGAAGTCTTACGTTCCCAGACGCTTACCTCCTCCGGTTCGATCTTCCTTACGCCCTGGTCGATGCCGATGGTGTCGATGTCACCCTTTGCCAACCCCTGCCAAAGCGCCTCATTGTCCGCTTCCTTTCTCAGGGGCGGTATGAATCTTCCCCGGCGTCCCACGGGACTATGCATGTGGTGCGTCAAATACTGCGGACAGGTTTCCGCAAATACAGCCGCGCCTCCTTTCTTGCGGTGCTCCCTGACCAGGCGGAGCCCCTTGTCGGTCGTCAGGTGGGCGATGTAAAGGGGACAACCGGTAAGTTCACTGAGATAAAGGGTGCGCTGCACGGCTTCCGCTTCGGCATAATCGGGCCGCGACTCGGACCAGGAGATGAGATCATCCTTCCCCTCCTTTTTCAGCCTCGCCGTATGGTAGGCGATGATCTCGCTGTTTTCGGCATGGATGCAGGCCACGACTCCGGGCAGCGTGCCGATTCTTTGCAGGGCCGCGTGCAACAAACCGTCATTCATCTCCAGGATAGCCTTGTCCTTCGCTTCTTCGCCTTTGTAACCCAGGTTTAACTTGAAGGAAGAAATACCGAACTCCTTAAGGTAAGCAGGCATCTTCTCGATCTGTTCATCCGACATAATCTGGAGGTGATAAGAAAAGTCCGCATAAGCAAGGTTGGCGGCCTCACGGACCATACCGGCCAGTTCGCTGCCATAATCCTCGGTCCCGCGGTGAAAAACCAGGGTCGTCGTTACTCCGCCCAGGGCGGCGGAACGCGTTTCCGTGGCAAAGTCCTCCACCTGGTCGGCCCTTCCCAAATGGGCATGAGGTTGGACAACGCCGGGAAAGACGTAACGCCCGGTGGCGTCGATCTCCTCCCTCGCCTTAACCTGCGAGGCAGATTCGAGGATAGCGACAATCTTCTCTTCCCTGACCGCCAGATCTCCTTTCCGGACACCGACGTACGGCATGACGAGAAAACCGTTCTTGATGATGAGGTCCGCTTCCATATTTCCCCTCCCTTAGCGATTGAGATCTTAAGTATTAACCTTTTTTATTTGTATCCCGTACCGGCCAAGCCCGTAAGGGAAAAATTCACCATCAGGCTCCTGTCATTGGCATTGTCGGAATAGCTCAAACCGATACTCCAGCACTGGCGTTGATAGTTGAGCGCCACGGCATTTCTGAAATAAGAATTGTCGAATTCATTTCTCTTCAGGATATAGGAGAACCGCACCGACTGGGTCAACAGGGCATTCAGGGAAAGGTCAATTTCCTCCAAGAGATCACGGGTATACCGATAACCGATAGCGGCGCTATCTCCCCGTTTGTCCGATACCTGGAGATCGTAGTTGGCCTTTTCCCAAGCGCCAGATTTTACATCCATTCTGCTGCGCGCGTAGAAGGCAAAATAAGGCAGGGGTTTTAAATCCAATTCTATATCGATGGCGCCGAAGGGGCGTCTGGCCGTACCCGCCACACCATCCCGCCTGGCCTCGGCAATGTTCGAGATTTGCGACAGCTTGAGGCGCAACAGCTCCAGATAGTTTGTCACTCCATCCTTACCTCTGGTCTTGGCCGTGAGGGTGTTGGTCAGGGCCGCCGTCAGGGTATTTCTTTCCGGGACCGCCTCGGCAAAATCCGGCAAATCGACTTGATCGAAAAAGGGGATGTAGTCGTAGACCAATTCCGGTTTAATCTCATGTCTGATTTTTTCGATGTTTTGACTGGCCGGGGTGTAATCGCGGAAAGCCGAGGTGACCAGATCCGCACCGACTCTGTATGAGGTACGGTGCCCCTGGCTGTCGGCGGCGGTCTCATCGTTTCTTTTCCAGATGGTGCCCCGGGCCTCCGCCGCCGGTATCAAACGGAAATTCCGGCCGAGATCGATGGGCAGAGAAAAGACGGGTTTGAGATCGAATAGTTGTCCTTTTTGGCCTTCCCGGCGGTAATTCTCACTGAGGGAGGCGCTTAAATCAAGATTTACCGGTGTGCCGAAAAAAGACTGTTTCACCCCCGCCAGGGTAATTTCCGGATATCTTTGCAGTGTTGCCTCGTTGGACGTCCTCGTCAAATCGTCCGTATAGCGGACCAGAGCCGTGAGATTATATAAAGACCAGTCCTTTACCACCCTGAATGTAGACTCCAAGGCATCAAGGGACTCGTCAGCCACGAAGGGTATTTTTTTAAAGCGGTCTTCACCCTTTTGGGAATAGTGGTCCAGGTAGTAATTGTGCGTAGAAAAATCCCTAAAATACCATTTGTCGGACACTCTGGCCAGGTCGGCCCGCAGGTGTAAATCAGGTTGCAGGGAGGTAGAGTTTTGCACATAAAGAGACCAGCGCTCCTGGGGATCATGCCAATCCCGGGTGAGACTGCCGGACGTTTCCACGAGCGTGGCCCGGTCACGGAGATAATCACCATACAGGATGCCGGAGGAGTCCTTGTTGAGAAAGTACCGGAATTCCACCCCCTCCTTGAAGCCGCGTCGATCCATATAGCGCTGATAAAAGGTGGCGTCGGTCTGTTGCGAGATGGCGAGAAAGAAGGGGAGTTCCGTGTCCCAGCCTAATCTCTGGCGCGAATAGCCCAGGTGGGGAAAAAGTAAACCCGTCTGGCGGGTGGTTTTTGCCGGAAAGATGAAATAGGGTATATAGAGAAGGGGTACGTCGCGGGCGAAAAATTTTCCGCCCTTGAGTGTCCCGTAACCATCTACCGTGACATTCAACTCCCGGCCGGTGAGACGCCAGTCCGGTGCATCGCCGTCACAGGTCGTCACGGAAACTTCTTGAATCCTGTAGTTGGACGGTCCTTGCTTTTCGATCCTTTCTCCTCTAACATAGAAGTGGTTCTTGGCAATGAACATCTTGCCGCCATAGACGGCACCGGTTTGGGTAGTGAGATCAAAATCTACCCGTTCACCTTCCAACACATCGTCCTCGGTCCTGAGGATGACCCGCCCTTCGGCCATGACCTTGTTCGTCCGCCTGTTCAGAACAATGGAATCCGCTTGCAGCCTCCCTTCCGCAAAGGTAATGACTACCCTGCCGCGGGCCTGATAGGTGTCATCTTCCCGGTCATAGTGGAGACTATCCGCTTCGATGTCGACGGGTCCTTGGGCAGGTTTCTGCTCCCGGCCAAAGACCGGACAGGCGGAGGCGAAAACAAGCATCACCGTTAGCAAGTTAGCAATTATTTTCTGCCTTTTTCCGGCAGGAAATAATTGTGTCAACGCACTTATCCCATTTATCGGGGTCAAGAAGAGAAAATACAGCGGGGATAGGTTTCTCATGTTCCGCCCTCAGTACGGCAGGATAATTGATGAAAATAGACTTCCATGCTTTCATGCGACCTGGTGTCCCACAGGGCATGGAGTTTATTATATTACGGAATTGCGGCCCTTTACCAGGGCCTTCTTGACCTCTCCGACCAGATAAAGGGATCCGGTGGCACAGATAAGATCTCCCTTACCGGCAAGTACCCGTGCTCGTTTCAATGCCTGACGCGTTGTTGCCGCAACCTCCACCGCGCCGTGATAACGCCGGGCCGCTTCACAAAGCTTTTCCGGAGGGACGGCCCTGTCTGTTTCCGGTCTGGTGATAATAATCCTGTCCGCCAGGGGGGCGATTTTTTTCAGCATGAGGGGGAAGTTCTTGTCACCCAGAGCCGCAAAGATCAGAATCAGCCGCTGATAGGAAAAATCCTCCTGTAACGACCGGCAAAGAGCAGTGATACAGGCCGCATTATGCCCGCCATCAACGATAAGTTGTGGATTTGTCTGAAGCACCTCCAAGCGCCCTTCCCAGACCGTTTTTTTCAAACCCTCTTTTATGTCATCTTCAGCGGTCGGAAAACCGCGTTCGGCGAGCACCTCCAGGGCGCCCAACGCGAGGGCGGCATTTTCGATCTGGTGCTTTCCCGTAAGAGCTAAGGTAAGGCTGCCGTATTGTTTGTTGAGGCCGGAATAGGAAAAGGTGCCGTCCCGGTGGTTTCTGATCCCGATATCGCTACCCAGTCGATAGAGTCTCGTGCTTCTGGCCCGGCAGATCTCCGCTAGCACCTCCCGGACAGGTCGTTGTTTTGCCCCGGTGATGCAGGGGCCGGATTCCTTGATAATCCCCCCTTTTTCCCTGGCGATATCGGCAAGACGGCGCCCCAGATACTCCTGGTGCTCCAGAGAAATATTGGATATCACGGAGACCAGGGGGTTCACCACATTGGTGGCATCAAGCCTTCCTCCCAGTCCTACCTCCAGGACAGCAATATCCACCTGCATCCGGCCAAAATGGAGAAATGCCAGGGCCGTGAGAAACTCGAAATAGGTTATCTCCTCGCCAACTCTCTCCCGGACTTCTTCAATCAAGGCATCCAGCGCCTCCCAGGTGATCATCTGGCCGTTAATGCAGATCCTTTCCCGCAAATCGACCAAATGCGGCGAAGTGTAGAGACCGACAGAATAACCAGCCTCGGCAAGAATGGCGGCGATCGTCGCGGCAATGGAACCTTTGCCGTTCGTGCCCCCAATCAGGACACTCCCATAGGTCTCCTGGGGATTATGCAAAGATTCCAGAAGGCGTCTGATGGGGGTAAGACCCAGACGGATCACGGAACTGTTTAATTGGGAGAGATAGTCGCGGGGAGATGTCATGACGGTTGCATTAATTTTCTGTGGGCGATGATCATAATGGGCCTATGTGAAGGATCTGACCGTCTTCCAAGGTATGGATGTGGCGATTATTGAGGCGAGCGACCTCTTGCGTAATGACTTCTCTGCTATGGAGCTTCATGTGATAGAGGTAAATACTCGCGGCCAGTCCCTCCAGTTTCTGCAACTCCCCGGCCAGGTGTGCGGGCGTTAAATGGCCCGTCTTGTCGGCAAGTTCCTGCATTTCGTCGGGCAGAGAGGTCTCCACAAAGATAGCCCGCAACCCCTTGGTCTCTCTGGCGGTTTGCCAGATCTCCTCTGTGGGTCCCGTATCCCCGATAAAGATCGCCGCGCCCTCCTGTGCCTTGACGACATAACCCACCGTCTCCACCGTGTGATGGACTCGGATGGCGACAATCTCCAGTCCGTTCAAGGCCACGGGTTGTCCCTGCTTTAGAGCCATGAACTTCAAAACGGGATTTACCGCATCGGGTATCCGCGTAAAATCAGGCCAGACCACATCGTTGAAAAAATAATACCGCAGCGTCTCGATAATCTCCGCGGTACTGAAAACCATGAGGGGATGATTTTTCTTCAGAAAGCAGATGTTATCCGCCAGGAACATGATGTCGCGGACATGGTCAAGGTGGGCATGAGTAACAAATATATAATCAATCTTGAGTTGTTCTTCGGCAGTTAAAACAGAGGTGATCGTGCCGGCATCAATCAGGGTATGGCCATCGATTAAAAAACTTGTCGTATTATAACCAGGAATCTGTGACCCGTGGCAGCCCAGCACCCTGATCTGCATCGACCCGACCCTCCCTTCCGCAAGGTATTGGCAAAATTAGCATAGGCGACCCGATCGGGTAAAGGACAATCTACTCTACAGCTCCTGCACAAATTCTACGATAGACATGGGTGCATTATCACCCAGGCGGTTGCCCACCTTGATGATTCTTGTATAGCCACCGGCCCTGCTTTGGTAGCGCGTGGAAAGTTCATCGAATAGTTTTCCCACCATTTCTCTATCTCTTACAAAAGACGCCGCCTGCCTCCGGGCATGAAGATCACCCCTCTTTCCCAGGGTAACCAGCTTATCTGCCACACGCTTCAATTCCTTGGCCTTGCTGTCGGTGGTCCTGATCTTTCCATACTTTATGATCGATGTTACCATATTGCGTAACATGGCTTTTCTGTGACTTGAGGTCCTGCCTAATTTACTCCCTGATTTTCCATACCGCATTGTTCTTCTCCCTTTCGCCGGAAAACCGCCTGCCTATTCACCTTTTTTATCTTTGCTCAAGACAGAAGCATCGATCGTCATGCCGAAACTGAGCCCCAATTCCCCCAGCACCTCTTTGATCTCGCTGAGTGACTTGCGGCCAAAATTTTTCGTTTTCAGCATCTCTGCTTCCGTTTTCTGCACAAGTTCGCCAATAAGGTTGATACCGGCGTTTTTCAGGCAATTAGCAGATCTGACGGAAAGTTCCAGTTCATCGACATGGCGCAGCAGCTGTTCATTAATGTTCCGTTCCTCACCTACGCCACGGTGCTCTTCTTCCTCACCTGCCTCCTCAAAGTTTATCAAGACATCCAATTGATCCTTGAGAATTTTGGCCGCATAGGCAACGGCGTCCTCGGGACGGACACTTCCGTCGGTCCATACTTCGAGTATCAATTTATCATAGTCGGCGACCTGTCCTACCCGGGAATAGGTAACCGTATAATTAACCTTCTTGATAGGCGAAAACAACGCGTCAATAGGAATGGTGCCTTCCGGTTGATCGTAATCCTTTTCGCTGCTCGCCGGCACATAGCCCTTGCCGGTCTTGACCACCATCACCGCCCGCAAAGGTTCTTCACCCGAAAGCGTCGCAATCGGATGATCAAGATTGAGTACTTCCACCGTACCGTCGGTGATGATGTCGCCGGCCGTAACCAGCCCCGCTTTAGAGGTCTCGATTTTTATCTCTCGCGGGCCGTCGCTGTTTAGTTTCAGACGCACCCCTTTCAAATTCAGGATGATGTCGGCCACGTCTTCCTTGACGCCGGGTACCGTAGAAAACTCATGCATCACTCCGTCAAGCTTCACGGAAACAATCGCCGCCCCCTGGATGGAAGAGAGCAACACCCGCCGGAGTGCATTTCCCAAGGTGGTACCGAAGCCGCGCTCCAAGGGCTGACAGGTAAACTCCCCATAAGAGCGTGTATGTGTACTTTCGTCAATATCAATCCGCTTTGGCCGTATAAGACTATCCCAGTTTTTTTGCATAATTTTTTTCCCTATCCACGAATGCAATTACATTATTTAGAATAAAGCTCAACAATCAACTGCTCCTGAACGGGCATGGTCAGCTCTTCACGAGTGGGAAGTATCTTAACCACCGCTTTAAAGTCATCCTTGCTTAACTCGAGCCATTGGGGCACGCCTCTCCGGGCAACCATTTCCAAGGCCTCGCGTATGCAGCTTACCTTTCGGCTTTTCTCCTTTACCGCAACTTCGTCTCCTACTTTGACAAGATAGGAGGGTATATTGACCGTCCGACCATTCACCAGAAAATGGCGATGTGTAACAAGCTGTCGGGCTTCGCTCCTTGAATTGCCGAACCCCATGCGAAAGACCATGTTGTCAAGCCTTCTTTCCAGGGAAAGCAACAAGTTGGTACCGGTTATGCCTTTTTGTCGATCGGCATCTGCAAAATTACCGCGGAACTGCTTTTCCAAAAGGCCGTAGATTCTTTTCAACTTCTGTTTTTCCCGCAACTGAATACCATAGTCGGATTGCTGTTTCCTCCGCATCTGACCATGATCTCCTGGCGCGTATCCTCGCCTTTCGAATGCACATTTCTCGCTGTAGCACCTGTCTCCCTTAAGAAAGAGCTTTAAGCCTTCCCTACGACACATCCTGCATACGGAATCTCTATACCTTGCCAAAATGCCTCCTACCTGCTTAATAATTTTGTTTTTTTAAACTAAACTCTTCTTCTTTTCGGCGGGCGGCAGCCGTTATGAGGAATAGGCGTTACGTCTCTAATCAAACTGATTTTAAGACCGGCCAACTGCAATGACCTTAATGCCGATTCCCGTCCCGCTCCCGGACCTTTTACGTAGACTTGTACGTTCCTCAGCCCATGTTCCTTGGCCTTCTTCACGGCATTCTCCGCCGCCGTTTGCGCGGCGAAGGGGGTGCTTTTTCTTGAGCCCTTGAACCCCTCTGTGCCCGCTGATGCCCAAGCAATGACGTTTCCACTGAGATCCGTAATGGTCACAATCGTGTTATTGAAGGTTGATTGGATATGGGCCACGCCTTCCGTGATATTCTTTTTTTCTTTCTTCTTTCCTGTTTTTCTGACTGCCTTTGCCATTCTGCCTCCGGGTCGGATGAACTCCCTTGCGCTATTATGATACTTCTGGACCCCGGCCTACGCCGGGGTGATTATATGGAAAGCAATACTTGCCCTATAATCACTTTTTCTTGCCGGCGATCGCGCGTCTCGGCCCTTTGCGGGTTCGGGCATTCGTGCTTGTCCGTTGTCCCCGCACGGGCAATCCCTTGCGGTGCCTTAAGCCACGATAAGCCCCGATATCCATCAGACGCTTAATCGACATGGAGATCTCCCGTCTCAGATCTCCCTCAACCTTATGTTCCTTATCGATGATATTCCGGATGGCGGTAATCTCGGAGTCAGCAAGCTCATCCGTCTTCGTATCGATGTTTACCGCCGCTTTACTCAGAATTTCATTGGCTTTACTGCGTCCTATGCCGTATATGTACGTAAGGGCGACCTCCATCCGTTTATTCTTAGGTAAATCTACCCCTGCAATCCTCGCCACTTTGTTACCTCCTGAATAAGGCCTTCAGGCATTGCCTCGGCAACGCGCCTTCCTGCCCTGCTAAACTGCTCTCCCTAACCGATAAAGCTATCCCTGCCGCTGCTTATGCTTCGGGTTTTCACAAATCACGCGCAGTACGCCACGTCTTTTGAGAATTTTACATTTATCGCATATCTTTTTTACAGAAGATCTTACTTTCACTCTCATCACCTCAATGGCCAATTTAGGGCGACCGCTTCAGGAAATAGGCTTCTCATATTACCTACTTCGTTCGATAGATGATTCTTCCCCGGGACAAGTCGTAAGGGGACAACTCTACCGTTACCTTGTCGCCCGGTAAAATCTTTATGAAATGCATCCTCATTTTTCCGGAGATATGGGCAAGTACCTTATACCCATTTTCCAGCTCCACGCGGAACATGGCATTGGGCAATGGTTCGATCACCCGCCCTTCAACCTCTATCGCTTCTTCTTTTACCATGGTATGCCGTCTTCCGTCACTTTTTCATAATAAATCATTATTGCATCTTACTCAATATGTCCGGTCCTTTTTCGGTGATCGCCACAGAGTGTTCAAAATGTGCCGAAAGCCTGGCATCCTCTGTAACAACCGTCCATGCATCGGGCATCATCTTGACCTTATAGGTCCCTTCATTTACCATCGGTTCAATCGCCAAGACCATGCCGACCTTTAATTCTATACCTCTGCCCCGTACACCGTAATTAGGTATCTGGGGGTCTTCATGTAATTTCGTTCCTATGCCATGGCCGACAAAATCCCTGACCACTGCGTATCCATCCTCTTCCACCGTGCGTTGCACGGCATAGGAAATATCACCCAAGCGATTTCCCGGATTTGCTTCCCTGATCCCTGCGTCGAGGCTCTTCTCCGTCACACTGAGCAGCCGGGCCGCGTTTGCCGATATTTTCCCTACCGGTACCGTATAGGCAGCATCTCCATAATATCCTTGATAATAGACACCAAAATCAAGGCTTATGATGTCGCCCTCTGTAAGCACCCGATCGGAAGGCATTCCATGCACCACCTCTTCATTAATAGAAGTGCACAGGGAAAAGGGGTAACCCATATACCCCTTAAAGGCCGGTTTGGCATTTTTTTTCCGCGCCAAATCCTCAGCCAGCTTATCCAATTCTCTCGTCGTAATTCCCGGACAAACCTGATTTTTTAGTATCTCCAGTATTTCCGCAACGATAAGGCTGCTTTCCCTTATTTTTTCAATCTCTTCCGGCTGCCGCAAAATGACCATTATGCAATTTATCGCCTTCTGGCAATACGGCCCTTTTTCATGAATCCCTCGTATTGTCTTGTCAGCAAGTGGCTTTCTATCTGCGCCGCCGTATCGAGGGCCACGCCCACCACAATGAGCAGCGCTGTTCCACCAAAATAAAAGGGGACATTGAAATTACTGATCAGAATGCTCGGCAGAACACAGACCGCCGAGACATAGATGGCGCCGCTGAAGGTCAAGCGCGTCAAGACATCATCCATATACTCGGCTGTTTTTTTACCCGGTCGGATGCCCGGAACATATCCGCCGTATTTTTTTATGTTATCAGCTACTTCCACCGGATTGAAGGTAACGGCCGTATAAAAGTAGCAAAAAAATACGATGAAGGCCACAAACAGCAGCTCATAGCCTACTTTTCCCGGCATCAGAAGATCGGAGACCACCTTCATCCAAGGATGGGGAATAAAATTGGCAATCGTCGCCGGAAACATGATCAGCGAGGAGGCAAAGATAGGCGGTATAACACCGGCGGTGTTCACCTTCAAAGGCAGATGGGTCGTTTGTCCACCATACATTTTATTACCCACCACCCGCTTGGCGTATTGGATCGGAATCCTCCTTTGCCCGCTCTCCACAAAGACCACGACGCCCACCACGCCCACCATCAAGATGATCAGCAGCAGGACTAAAATGACCCCCATCTCGCCGCTTGCCAGAAGACGGAAGGTATTTATCAATGCTTCCGGACCCCGCACCACGATGCCGGCGAAAATGATCAGGGATATGCCGTTGCCGATCCCTTTTTCGGTGATCTGCTCTCCCAGCCACATGATGAAGGCCGTCCCGGCCGTCAGGGTAATGACCGCCAAGAGGCGGAACCACCAGCCTGACTGAATGACGATGGAACTGCCCGTCGGACCGGCCATGTTTTCCAGCCCGATGGAGATGCCAAAGCCCTGAATGATACTTAAGAGCACCGTTCCGTAACGGGTATACTGCGTAATTTTCCTTCTTCCGGCATCGCCTTCCTTGGACAACCTTTCCAGATGGGGAACGGCCACGGTCAGCAGCTGCAGGATAATGGAAGCGCTGATGTAGGGCATGATCCCCAAGGCGAAAACGGACAGGTTGCTCAGAGCGCCGCCGGCAAACATATCAAAGAACCCCAAGAGGGAACCCTTATTCTGTTCGAAAAAAGCGGCCAAGGCCGTGGTATCGATTCCCGGTGTGGGAATGTGGGCGCCAATCCTGTACACGACAAGCAACAAAAAAGTTAAAAGGATCCTCTTCTGCAGCTCCGGTACCTTGGAAATATTACCAAATCCGTCTAACAAGTCAATTATCCTCTAAGACTGAACCGCCGGCGTTCACGATCTTTGCTTTGGCGCTCTTGCTGATCAAGGCGATCTTCACCGACAGTGCCTGTTCAATGCTGCCTTCCCCGAGGAGCTTGATACCCTGGGTCTGGGATCGCTTTTTTATTAAGCCGCTGTTTACCAGGAGCTCTTCATCGACCAGCGTGCCCTGCGGAAAGCGCTCCAATTGTCCCACGTTGATTATGACGATCTCCTTGCGGAAGGGGTTGTGAAAACCTCTTTTGGGCAGCCTCCTTGTCAGAGGCATTTGTCCGCCTTCAAAGGATGGTCCCACGCCGCCCCCGGAACGGGCATTCTGCCCTTTAGCTCCTTTACAGGATGTTCCACCGTGACCGGAGCCGTTACCCCGCCCCACCCTTTTCCTCTTTTTCCGAGAACCAACCGGTGGTTTTAAGGTGCCCAAATTCATATGTTACTCCCCTCTACCTCTTCCATAGCGACGAGATGTACGACCTTTTGCACCATACCACGGATCTCCGGCGTATCATTGAGCAGTACCGAGCGGTTCATCTTCCCTAAGCCCATGCCGCGCAAGACCCGTCGATGCTTCTCCGGTCTCCCTATGTAACTTTTTATCTGCGTTATCCTTAACTTTTTCACTGACAAACCCTCTTATTACAGAAGAAGAAAATCGGGAACACTTATATCTCCGCCAGCTCCTTGCCCCTTACCAGGGCGATTTCGGCCGGCGATCTCAATTGGCCGAGGCCGGCAATCGTCGCTTTTACTAAATTATGAGGATTATGGGACCCCAAACACTTCGTCAGGATATTGTGCACCCCGGCAACCTCCAGCACCGCCCGCACCGCACCGCCGGCAATCAGCCCCGTTCCTTCCGAGGCCGGTTTCAACATCACCTTACCGGCTCCGTAATGCCCAATGACCTCATAAGGAATAGTCCTGTTGATAATCGCAACCTTGGTCATGTTTTTCTTGGCCTGCTCCATGCCCTTGCGGATCGCTTCCGGTACTTCATGTGCCTTCCCGAGTCCGGCACCGATGGAGCCTTTGCCATCGCCCACAACCACTACGGCGCTGAATCTGAACCGTCTGCCACCCTTCACAACTTTAGCAGTCCTATTGATTGCTATTACCCTGTCCTGAAGTTCCGATTCTGTTCCTTCTCTGGTATCCAATGGTCGATCCTTCTGAAATGATTTAGTTATCATTAAAATTTCAATCCTGCTTCTCTGGCCGCATCGGCCAGGGCCTTAACTCTTCCATGATAAAGGAAACGTCCCCGGTCGAAAACGACCTTTTCTATCCCCTTGGTAAGCAAACGCCTGGTAAGCAGCTTACCGACTTCCTTCGCGGCGTCAGTCTTCTTCATACCGGGGAGAAGATCTTTCAACTCACCGCTTAAGGTCGACGCCTCGGCCAGTGTACAGGCCTTGTCATCGGCCACGGCTTGCACATAGATATGTCGTGCGCTCCGGAAGACACAAAGCCTCGGTCGTGCCTCCGTTCCGGTGATCTTTCCTCTTACCCTTGCCTTGCGTTTGGCCCTGATCTTTTCTACCTTCTTCGTTGCCACCTGCCTACCTCTTCCTGTTCCACGTAAATTCTAACGTAAATGAGCAGTTTCCTTAAGCCCCAACGGACTTGCCGACTTTCCGCCTTATCTTTTCACCAACGTACTTGATTCCCTTGCCTTTGTAAGGCTCCGGTTTTTTCAGTGATCTAATTTCCGCAGCCACCCGGCCCACCAGCTCTTTATCGATACCGCCCACAACGATGTTGACCTGCTTGTCAACTTTTATGTCTATACCTTTGGGGATGACGTATTCTACAGGGTTTGAATAGCCGAGAAGAATCTTCACTACCCCATCCTTGACCTCGGCTCTATATCCCACTCCCGATATTTCCAGACCTTTTTCAAAACCCTTGCTCACGCCCGTTACCATGTTCATCAGCAGGGTGCGCACCAATCCGTGATAAGCGATCTCTTTTCTGTTTTCGGAAACACTTTTTACCGTGATCGCTCCCTGCTCGATGTTAACTTCAATTCCCGACGGCACGGTCATGGACAAGGCGCCCCTGGGGCCCTCGACCTTGATAAGGGATGCTTCCCGATGGATTTTTACCGCTTCAGGAAATTCTATAGGCTTCTTACCAATTCTCGACATGAATCAATCTCCCAGAAAACCGCAGCAGCGGTCTCCCCCTAGCTACCATACACTGCAGAGGAGCTCACCGCCTATATTAAGCGCCTTGGCCTCTTTATCCGTCATTACACCCTGAGATGTGGAAATGACCGCTATTCCATACCCATCCAGAACCTTAGGAATCTTTTCACTGCTTACATATACCCGACGCCCCGGCTTGCTGATTCTCTGGATATCTGTGATGCCCGCTCTTTTGGTATCGGGATACTTAAGATATATTCTCAGCATCTCATGCCCCTGGGTACCCTTTTTTACGTCATACCCACTGATATAGCCGGACTTTTTCAACACCTTGCAGACATTCTGATTAGTGCGGGACAAACTTACATCCACGGATTTAAAATGCACCCTGCTGCCATTTCTGATCCTGGTGAGCATGTCAGCAATCGGATCGCTTACTCCCATACGTTACTCCTTCTCTCTACCAACTGGACTTGATAACGCCGGGTATTTCTCCCCTTAGCGAAATATTTCTCAAGCATATTCTACACATATCAAATTTCCGGTAATACGCCCGCGGCCTTCCGCAAAGCGGACACCTATTATACTGCCTCACGGCAAATTTCATTTTTCTTTTCGCTTTTACTATCAGGGATGTCTTGGCCACTCTTTTTCCTCCACGGTCATCTTTTCACAATCACCGGCACTTATTTCTCCGAACTCTTGAAGGGAACGCCTAAGTATTTAAGAAGCTGCCTGGCCTCCGCATCGGTCTTCGCCGTCGTCACGATCACGATGTTCATGCCCCTGGCCTTCTCCACCTTATCGTAATCGATCTCGGGAAAGATTATCTGCTCCTGAAGGCCCATGGCAAAATTACCCCGGCCGTCAAAAGATCCAGGAGAAATACCCCGAAAATCCCGTATCCGCGGGATCGCCGCATTTACCAGGCGGTCAAAAAACTCATACATCCTTTCCTGCCTCAGGGTTACACAACAACCAATGGACATACCCTTGCGCAGTTTGAAGGTGGCAATGGAGCGTTTTGCCTTGGTGATTATCGGTCGCTGCCCGGTGATGAGTCCCAGTTCCTCGGCCGCCTTATCCACGATTTTCGTATTCTGAATCGCCTCGCCTACCCCCATGTTTACCACAATCTTAACAATCTTGGGGACCTGCATGCGGTTTTTATAACCGAAGTCCTTAATTAGGGAAGGTACGATTTCTTTAACATAGTACTCTTTTAATCTCGCCATAGTTTCGACCTTACGCATCCAATATTTCGTGGCATTTACTGCAGAGACGCACTTTTTTACCGTCTTCCAGTATCTTATGTCCCACCCTGACACCGGCGTTACATTTGCTACAGAGAAACATCACATTGGAGATATGGATAGGACCTTCTTTTTCCATGATCCCCCCCTTGCCCCGGGCATCGGGTTTTTGATGCCGCTTTACCACGTTTAGCTTCTCCACGACCACCCTGTCTTTATCGGCGATGATCTTCAGTACCTTGCCAGTTTTTCCCTTTTCCTTACCGGCAACGACCTTAACCGTATCACCTTTTTTCAACCGCATTCCCCGCATGTTCATTCCCCAACAAACAAGAGTTATTTAGCTCTTCAGTTTCTTATCGCTACTATAATACCTCAGGCGCCAACGAAACGATTTTCATAAACTGCTTGGCCCGCAGTTCACGAGCCACAGGACCAAATATTCTGGTGCCGACCGGCTCCATCTGGTTCGTAATTAAGACTGCTGAATTATCATCAAACTTTAAATAGGAGCCATCAGACCTTCTGACCTCCTTGACGGTACGCACCACCACCGCCTTCATGACATCGCCTTTTTTCACCTTAGAATTGGGGATGGATTCTTTCACTGCCACCACGATTACATCACCCACACTGGCGTATCTGCGCTTCGAACCGCCCAGTACCTTGATGCAGGCGACCTTTCGCGCCCCCGAGTTATCGGCGACATTTAATACGGTTTGCATTTGAATCATAAAAATACTCCGCTCCACTGAGCAACTTCGGCTCGACCATCAATCCAATATTTTGCGATTGTTGGTGCTGCCCTTCAGATTCGACTTCCGGTTTCTATTTCGCTTTCTCCAGTATTTCTTTCATGCGCCAGCGCTTCTCTTTGCTCATGGGCCGCGACTCCACGATCAGAACCTTGTCGCCTATGTTGCATTCGTTCCTCTCGTCGTGGGCCTTATACTTTATATGCCTTCTGATATATTTATGAAATACCGGATGCTTCACCAAACTTTCCGAACGCACCACCACGGTTTTATCCATCTTGTTACTGACGACAACACCCGCAATCATCCTTTTATTGCCCCGCTCAGCCATTCTCGCGAGCCTCCCTCTCCGTAAGCACGGTCTTTATCCTTGCAATATCTCTTCTTACGCGTCCGAGTGTGGAAGGCGTTTCCAACTGACCTGAGGCATGACGGATACGAAGCCGGAAGAGCTCCTCCGCCAGGGCCTGGTTTTTCCGATGCAATTCGTCAACTCCCATGTCACGAATCTCTTTGATCTTCATTAAAACATCTCCCTCGCCAGAAACTTTGTCGCGATGGGCAGCTTGTGAGCCGCCAACCGAAAGGCCTCCTTAGCCACCTCGGGGGTAACGCCATCCATTTCGTATAAGACTACGCCTGGTTTCACCACAGCCACCCATTCTTCCGGAGCCCCCTTGCCCTTACCCATGCGCGTTTCCGCAGGCTTTTTGGTAATGGACTTGTGAGGGAAGATCCTGATCCAGATCTTGCCACCCCTTTTCACATAGCGCGTCATGGCAATTCTGGCCGCCTCTATCTGTCTCGCCGTGATCCAGCCGCATTCGGCAGCCTGTATGCCAAATTCGCCGAAGGCCACAGTGGCACCCCGGATCGCCTTGCCGCCCATCCGGCCCTTCTGCAGCTTTCTGTATTTAACTCTTTTCGGCATTAACATGATGCTTTATTCTCCTCATGCCTAACCCCGATAAGCGGGATAAGTAAGTTTACAAAATTATTTTTTGCGAGAAAAACGCAGAAAATAATTTCTTACTTACTAAAGGGCATTTATCTTGTTCCTATCTACCCGAAGGGCGCAAAGCCAAGCCCCTGCTAAACCGCTTCCTTTTTAACCGACAGCACTTCACCATGAAACACGAGCACTTTAACACCGATCAGCCCGTAAGCGGTATGCGCTTCGGCAAATCCATAATCAATATCTGCTCTCAGGGTATGTAGGGGGACCCTTCCTTCTCGGTACCATTCGGAGCGTGACATCTCGGCGCCTCCGAGTCTCCCGGAACAAGCGACCCTGATCCCCTTGGCGCCGAACTTCAGCGCCGCGGTGACGCACTTTTTCATCGCCCGACGAAAGGCTACCCTTCTTTCCAGCTGCTGGGCGATATTTTCCGCCACCAGTTGCGCATCTATTTCCGGCTTTCTCACCTCAAGGATGTTGATGATCGCCTCTTTGGTGCTTACCCCTTCAATATCCTTCTTCAGCTTTTCTATTTCCGCACCCTTTTTGCCGATGATGATTCCCGGCCGGGCCGCGTAAATATTGATCTTGGATTTATTGGCAGCCCGCTCTATTTCGATCCTGGAAATACCCGCGTGATAGAGTTTCTTCTTCAGATATTTCCGGATATTGAGATCTTCATGAAGCAATTCGCTGTAATCCTTCTCCGCAAACCACAGCGACCGCCATGTCTTAATACCTCCTAAACGAAACCCGATCGGGTTTACCTTCTGCCCCAATCCTCCACCTCCTTGCTGGTGACGCTGCTGCTTTGTTTCAAAGCAAATTTCCCTGTTATCACTTATGCTTCACTGAGCACGACCGTTATGTGGCTCATCCTCTTCTTTATGGAAGCGGCCCTTCCCTGGGCTCTGGCTCTCCACCTTTTCAACGAGGGGCCCTGATCTACAAATATTTCCTTCACGTAGAGGATATTTTCGTCCATGTAGGCATTCTGCTTGGCATTGGCGATCGCCGAGTTTAAAAGCTTCCGTACCACCCCTGCAGAATACTTACTGGTGAACATGAGTGTTTTTTGCGCTTCACCCACCCTCTTTCCCCGAATCAGGTCCACGACCAACCTTGCCTTCTGCGGAGATACCCGAATATATTTAGCCGTCGCCCTCGTTTCCATATCTTCTCCAAACAACTATCATCGGCAGCCTTCACTTACCGGCGCCGTCCCGCTAAGGGAATAACCTCTTGTTGACCGCTCCGGTCTGCCTTTTATTTACGTACCTTGGTTTTCCGGTCCCCGGCGTGACTGTAAAAAGTTCTCGTTGGGGCGAACTCACCCAGCTTATGCCCCACCATATTTTCGGTAACGAAGACGGGGATGAACTTCTTACCGTTATGCACGGCAAAGGTTTGGCCTATCAATTCAGGAATTATCGTCGAACGGCGCGACCACGTTTTGATAACGCCCTTACTTCCTGACGTCTCCGCCGTTCTTGCCTTGGCTAGGAGCCTCCCCTCAACATACGCACCCTTCTTAATTGAACGCGCCACCTTCTAACCTCTTCTCTTTACAATATATTTATCCGTGCTCTTGTTCGTCCGCGTCTTGTGTCCTTTCGTCGGAACTCCCCAGGGAGTGCAGGGATGCCTGCCACCCGAGGACTTTCCTTCGCCGCCTCCCATGGGATGATCGACGGGATTCATAACCACCCCGCGTACGTGAGGACTGCGTCCGAGCCAGCGCGATCGTCCGGCTTTCCCCAGGCTCACATTCTCATGGTCGATATTGCCGACCTGACCGATAGTGGCCTTACATTCCAGGAAAAACTTTCTAACTTCACCCGAGGGGAGTCTCACCTGGGCATACTGACCCTCTTTGGCCATCAGCTGACCATAGGTTCCGGCACTGCGAATCATCTGCCCGCCTTTTCCTACCCGTATTTCCAGGTTGTGGATCAGCGAACCCAGGGGGATATTTTTCAAGGGTACGGCATTGCCCATCTTGATATCGGCATGTTCGCCGCTCACGATACTGTCACCGACGGCTAGTTTTAGCGGCGCGATGATATAACGCTTTTCACCGTCGGCATAATTCAGCAACGCGATCCGGGAGGTCCGGTTGGGATCGTATTCGATGGAGGCCACGCGGGCCGGCACATCCAGCTTATCGCGCTTGAAATCGATGATCCGATACGCGCGCTTATGCCTGCCGCCGATATACCGGCTCGTGATTCTGCCATAGCTGTTGCGCCCCCCCGTTCTCCTGAGCTCTTTGAGAAGCGTTTTTTCCGGCTCCGTGGAGGTAATCTCCTTGAAGTCCGAACAGGTCTGGAACCTCCTGCCTGGTGATGTGGGTTTGTATTTTCTTATGGCCATGAGACTTATCCCTTAAATCTATAGACTTATTTAACCGGGGCCTAAACCCCTTCGATGATATCGATCCGGTTATCCTTGGCTAAGGTTACGATCGCTTTCTTCCAGGGGCTCTTTTCACCCAAGATTTTACCGACCCGCTTCTTCTTGGCCGGCACATTCATGACATGAACGTCCAAGACCTTGACCTTGAAAAAGCTTTCCACGGCCTTCTCTATTTCGATCTTATTGGCGCCCTTGTCTACCTCAAAGGTGTATTTATTTCCCTCTTCCTTGCTGAGGGCACTCTTTTCCGTAACCAGATATTTTTTTATAACGCGATGTAGTTCCATTATGACATCAATGTCCCTTCAATCAGCTTCACCGAGGGTTCCAGGAAAACGACATGCTCGTAATTCAGCAGGTCATAAACATTGATCCCCTCTGATTTCATCATCTTAACGTTCTTTATATTTTTCGAGGATTTCTCCAAAACCGGATAGGACTTATCGAGGACAAAGAGAACCTTCTCCCACCCGAACCGGTCCATAACCTGCTTGAAAACCTTTGTTTTAATCTCCTCCATGGGGAAATCCCTGAGGATGGTCATGCTATTGCCCCTCATTTTCAAGGTCAAGGCCGAGATCAGGGCCTTGCGCCGCACTTTTTTCGGTACGCGGAAAGAATAATCCCGGGGGTGAGGTCCAAATACCGTACCGCCTCCCCGCCACAGAGGCGACCTGGTCGTGCCGGCTCTCGCCCGGCCTGTACCCTTCTGGCGCCAGGGCTTCTTGCCGCCTCCCGAGATTTCACCGCGTTCCTTGGTGTCGGCGGTCCCGCGCCGGCGTGAGGCCAGCTGCATCTTAACGACATCGTAAAGGACGGCGTTATTCACTTCCGCGTCAAATACGGCATCGTTTAACTCGATCTCCGAGACTTTATTCTTTTCTATATCGTAAACAACAGCAACCGGCATTGTTACCACCCAATTTTTTTTACGTCACCTTCTCGGCGTTACGAGCGATGACCTTCCTTAAGTTAACGGGTATACTTAATCGCCTGCTTGACTAAAACATAACCTTTTCTATTACCAGGAACCGCTCCTTTGACCAAAATCAGGTTCTTATCGGGATGAATTGCCCAGATGACAAGATTCTGGACCGTACTACGCTCATTGCCCATATGTCCGGGGAGTTTCTGTCCCTTGAAGACGCGCGACGGCTCTGCGCTGGCACCGATGGAACCGGGGGCGCGGTGGAACATGGAACCATGGGTCGCCCTACCTCCCCGGAAACCGTGTCTCTTGACAACACCTGCAAATCCCTTGCCCTTCGTCGTACCGACGATATCCACGCGGTCACCGGCCTGAAAAAAGTCAGCACCTATTTCCTGACCCATCTCAAAATTACCCGGTTCCACTCTGAATTCCGCAAGTACCTTGAAACATCCTTTGTCAACCTTCTTGAAGTGGCCCTGAAGAGGCTTCGTAAGGCGATTCTGGTTTACGCGGCCATAACCAAGCTGCACGGCATCGTAACCATCCGTCTCTTTGGTCTTTTTTTGTATAACCAACGAGGGCTCCACCTCGATTACCGTGACCGGTACGGTCGCTCCTTCCTCGGAGAAGACCTGGCTCATGCCCAATTTCCTGCCAATAATTCCCATTCTCATATCGTCACTCAATTTGAACCCTGCCATCGACAGGGAATATGTTGATATCTTAGGCCTTGATCTCGACATCCACTCCCGCGGAAAGATCCAATTTCATGAGGGCATCGACGGTGGATTGCGTCGGCTCGATAATATCGATCAATCTTTTATGTGTTCTGATTTCGAACTGCTCCCGGGACTTCTTGTCTACATGGGGAGACCGATTGACGCAGTATTTATTTATTTCCGTGGGCAAAGGCACGGGCCCCGCGATGCGCGCCCCTGTCCTTTTGGCCGTTTCCACAATTTCCACTACCGACCTGTCCAACAGTTTTGAGTCATAAGCCTTAAGACGGATTCGTATCTTTTGATCTTTCATTTCAATTCAACCCAACCCCGATAATCGGGATAAGTAAGTTTACGAAATTTTTTTGCCAGAAAAACGCGGAAAATAATTTCTAACTTACCAATAGCGGCACAAGTAACGGCGCAGGCATGCTCCATTGCTGCCCCGGCGCATTTACCCTTTGCCTGTTATTCAATAACCTTGCTTACGACCCCTGCTCCCACTGTCCGGCCACCCTCGCGGATTGCGAACCGCAGTTGTTCTTCCATGGCAATGGGGGTAATCAGCTCAATCGACAGATTCACATTGTCCCCGGGCATCACCATCTCCACACCTTCCGGCAGGGAGGCGACACCGGTCACGTCCGTGGTGCGGAAATAAAACTGCGGGCGATAACCGTTAAAGAAAGGCGTATGTCTCCCACCTTCTTCTTTCGTCAATACGTAAACGGCCGCATTGAATTTAGTGTGCGGGGTTATGGATCCCGGCTTGGCTATGACCTGCCCTCTCTCCACATCTTCACGCTTTATCCCGCGCAGCAGCAAACCTACGTCATCGCCGGCCCGCCCCTCATCCAAAGTCTTGCGGAACATCTCGACGCCCGTGCAAACCGTTTTCGATGTCGGTCTAATACCGACAATTTCGACTTCCTCTCCTACCTTGACGATACCGCGGTCGATCCTGCCCGTTGCCACCGTGCCGCGCCCGGAAATGGTAAAGACATCCCCCACCGGCATGAGGAAGGGTTTATCGAGGTCCCGTACGGGCTCGGGAACGAAGTTGTCCACCGCATCCATCAGCTCGAAAATGGATTTTGCATCGGGAGAGTCGGAATCTTCGGCTTCCAGGGCCTTTAAAGCCGAACCTCTGACGATGGGTAAATCATCGCCCGGAAATTCATAGGCCGTCAGCAGCTCTCTCATTTCCAGCTCCACGAGATCCAGTAACTCGGGATCATCCACCAGGTCAACTTTATTTAAATAAACGACTATATAAGGAACCTGCACCTGTCTTGCCAGGAGGATATGCTCTCTTGTCTGAGGCATCGGGCCATCGGAGGCGGCGACCACGAGAATCGCACCGTCCATGTGCGCGGCACCGGAAATCATATTTTTGATATAATCGGCATGGCCGGGGCAATCAACATGGGCATAATGGCGCTTCGCCGTTTCATACTCCACATGGGAGATGTTGATGGTAACACCCCTTTCCTTTTCTTCGGGGGCATTGTCGATGGAATCAAAAGGTCTGAATTCGGCAAAACCTTTCTTGGCCAAATGTTTAGTAATTGCTGCCGTTAACGTCGTCTTACCATGATCCACGTGCCCGATGGTGCCAATATTCAGATGCGGCTTCGTCCTTTCAAATTTCTTCTTAGCCATCTCCCTTTACCTCCTTAAACATTGTATGTTCCTTGTTTACAGCTATTCTGGTGGGTAATATATAATCTCCCCTTTTGGGGAAGAGCTATGGTTACGGTAGGTCCGAAACTAATTAAAACCGGTAATGCGCAAAGGCTTTGTTGGCCTCGGCCATCTTGTGCACGCTTTCCTTTTTCTTGATCGCGGCCCCCCTGTTGTTGGCAGCATCGATCAACTCGGCAGCGAGCTTTTCCTTCATTGTCTTTTCTCCACGCTCATGGGCGTGCAGAATCAGCCAACGAATGCCCAAGGCAACGCGGCGCGACGGTTCAACTTCCGTAGGGACCTGGTATGTAGAGCCGCCCACCCGCCTGGCTTTAACCTCGATCACCGGTTTCACATTACCCACGGCCTTTTCAAAAATTTCTACCGGCGATTCCTTGATCTTCTTTTCAATGATGTCAAAGGCCCCGTACAGTATCGACTCGGCGATGCTCTTCTTGCCCCTCTTCAAGAGGTTGTTGATAAACTTCGCCACCAACTGATTGTTATACTTCGGGTCTGGCAATATTTCTCTTTTTGCTATTTCTCTTCTTCGCGGCATAATGTTGGTCCCTGTTTAACTCGGCCTCTTAGCTCCGTACTTCGATCTACCCTGTTTTCTGTCCTGGACACCCACGGTATCAAGGGTACCTCTGATGATATGATACCGCACACCGGGAAGGTCCTTCACCCTACCCCCCCGCACGAGAACAACGGAATGTTCCTGGAGGTTATGCCCCACACCGGGGATGTAAGATGTAACCTCATAACCGCTGGTCAGACGAACCCGGGCCACCTTCCGCAATGCCGAATTCGGTTTCTTCGGCGTAGTTGTGTACACCCGCACGCATACCCCTCTTCTCTGAGGAGAACCGGCAAGCGCAGGCGTCGTCACCTTCTTGCCTATTTTTTCTCTGCCCCTGCGGACTAACTGGCTGACTGTTGGCATGCAATCTTCCCCTAACTGTTTTTACCTGTCACCAAAGTGATTTTTATAGTACCTTAAAAGACGGTAAGGCTATCAATTTGCTGCCAGTATGTCAAGACTTTTCTCATCTTTTTTTTCTTCAAGATCCTCTATTTCCTCATCAGGGAGCGCCCCTTCGAGGATTTCCGTCTTGATACCCAGTTTCCGGTAGAGGGACAGGCCCGTACCGGCCGGAATCAATCTTCCCATGATCACATTTTCTTTTAGGCCCCGTAAATAGTCTACCTTGCCAGCCATACTTGCTTCCGTTAGCACGCGGGTCGTCTCCTGGAAGGAGGCCGCCGAAATGAAGCTCTGCGTGCTTAAAGATGCCTTGGTGATGCCCAGCAGGATGGGCTTACCCACGGCGGGCCGGCCGCCTTTTTCGATAACCCGCTCGTTTTCCTCGTGCAAACGGTATTTTTCCACCTGCTCATCGCCGATGAACACTGTATCGCCCGTATCGCCCACTTTTACCCGGCGCAACATCTGGCGGACAATGACTTCCATATGCTTGTCGTTAATTTTCACACCCTGCAGACGATATACTTCCTGAACCTCGTCCACCAGGTACCTGGCCAGTTCCTTTTCTCCCTTTATCGATAAGAGGTCGTGAGGATTATGCACCCCATCCATGAGGGCTTCTCCCGCGGCAACCCTGTCCCCTTCCTGAACACTGACATGTTTGCCCTTGGGTATGAGGTATTCTTTTTCTTCTCCCACCTCGGGAGTCACTACGACCTTTCTCTTGCCCTTGGCATCCTTGCCGTAGGAGACAACCCCGTCGATTTCACTGATCACGGCATATTCTTTCGGCTTGCGGGCCTCGAAAAGCTCCGCCACCCGGGGCAACCCACCGGTGATATCCTTTGTTTTCGTTGTTTCCCGGGGAATCTTGGCAATAATATCACCGGCGCTTATGATATCGCCTTCCGAGATGACAATATTGGCGCCCACGGAAAGCAGATGCCTCGCCACGGCATTCGTGCCGGGAATCTTGAGGGTTCGGCCCTTGCTGTCTTTGATAGAAACGCGGGGCCGCAGATCGGCGCCCTTGAATTCCACGATGACCTTCCGGGACAGGCCGGTGACTTCATCCACTTGCTCCTGCATCGTCTTACCTTCAATGATATCGCCGAATTTGACGATGCCGTCAATCTCCGCCAGGATGGGGATGGAAAAGGGATCCCACTCCGCAATCAGATCACCGCTCTTGACACGGCTGCCGTCCTGGGATTTGATGTGCGCTCCGTAAGGAACGGTATACTTACCGCGGCTCCGGTCCTGTTCGTCGAGCACATGGATCTCCCCGTGCCTGCTCATAACCACCAGATCGCCGGTCTTGCTCTTTACGGTATGGAAATTAACAAACTTAACAATGCCGTCGTGTCTCGATTCGAGGGTGGAATGCTCCTCAAATTTTGCCGTACCACCGATGTGGAAGGTCCGCATCGTGAGCTGGGTGCCGGGCTCGCCAATGGACTGCGCAGCGACGATTCCCACGGCTTCGCCGATATTGACGAGATGGCCATGGGCAAGATCCCGGCCGTAGCACATGGCGCAAACGCCGTGTTTGGAGCGGCAGGTAAGAACGGAGCGGATGTTGACCTTTTCGATCCCCGCATGATCGAGTTTCTCCGCCAGAGCTTCATCTATTCCCTGATTCTTATTCAACAGGATTTCACCCGTAAAAGGATCAGGAATCTCCGTTAAAGCCACGCGCCCCAGGACCCGTTCTCCGGCCGTCTCGATGATCTCGCCGCCCTCCATGAGAGCGGACACATAAATACCGTCGATGGTGCCGCAGTCTTCTTCCGTAATGATGCAATCCTGGGCCACGTCGACCAGTCTGCGGGTAAGATAGCCTGAATTGGCCGTTTTGAGGGCCGTATCGGCCAGGCCCTTCCGTGCACCGTGGGTAGATATGAAATATTGGAGGACCGTCAGGCCTTCGCGAAAGTTTGCCGTAATGGGAGTTTCAATAATTTCCCCCGACGGTTTGGCCATCAGGCCGCGCATCCCGGCCAGCTGCCGGAGCTGTACCGCGCTACCCCGGGCGCCCGAATCGGCCATCATGAAGATGGGGTTGAAACTGCCCGCTCTGGTCTTTTGCCCCTCCGCCCCGATGACTTCTTCCGTGCTGATCCCGGTGAGCATTTCGGCGGCGATATTTTCCGTCGCCTGCGCCCAGATGTCGATAACCTTGTTGTACCGTTCGCCGTCGGTGATCAGACCATCCATGTACTGCTTCTGGATCTTCAAGACATCCTTGTCCGCTCGGGAAACGATCTCCTTCTTGTTTTCCGGGATAAGCATGTTATGCACGGCAAAGGAGATGCCGGCCTTGGTGGCATATTTGAAACCCAAATCCTTCAGGCGGTCCGCCAGGAGAACGGTCGTCTTGTCGCCGCAGGCCCGGTAGGAGTGGTCGATCAAATTGGCCAATTCTTTCTTGTTCATGACCTTGTTGATAATATCGAAGGGAATCGCCTCCGGAATGATTTCGTAGAGCAGCACCCTGCCCACGGTGGAATCCTTCATTTCACCGTCGATACGCACCTTGATCCGGGCATGCAGATGCACCACGTTGTTATCGAAGGCACAACGCAATTCCTCGGGACTGGAAAATTTCATCCCTTCCCCCGGGACGCCGTCCCTGTCCCGTGTCATATAATAGATGCCCAAAACGATATCCTGGCTCGGAATAATAATCGGTTTCCCATTGGCCGGGGAGAGGATGTTATTCGTCGACATCATCAAAACCCGGGCCTCCGTCTGGGCCTCGATGGACAAGGGCACGTGCACGGCCATCTGATCGCCGTCGAAATCGGCATTGAAGGCCGTACAAACTAATGGATGGAGCTGGATGGCCTTCCCCTCGATCAACACGGGCTCAAAGGCCTGCAAACCCAGCCTGTGCAAAGTCGGCGCCCGGTTCAGCATGATCGGATATTCCCGCACCACCTCATCCAGGGCATCCCAAACCTCGGAGGTTTCCTTTTCCACCATCTTTTTGGCGCTTTTTACCGTCGTCACATAACCCTTCTCTTGAAGACGATTGTAAATGAAGGGTTTGAAAAGTTCGAGGGCCATCTTCTTGGGCAGGCCGCACTGATGCAATCTTAAATCAGGACCCACTGTGATGACCGACCGCCCGGAATAATCGACCCGTTTGCCCAGCAGGTTTTGGCGAAACCGTCCCTGCTTGCCCTTCAGCATATCGGAAAGGGAGCGGAGCGGCCGTTTGTTGGACCCCGTGATGGCCCTTCCCCTCCGGCCGTTGTCGAAGAGCACGTCCACGGCCTCCTGGAGCATTCTCTTCTCATTTCTGATAATGATTTCCGGTGCATTCAATTCCTGCAACCGTTTGAGGCGGTTATTCCTGTTGATTACCCGGCGATAAAGATCATTCAGATCCGAAGTGGCAAAGCGACCGCCATCGAGCGGCACCAAGGGGCGCAGGTCGGGGGGGATGACGGGCAGGACTGTCAGGATCATCCACTCCGGTTTGTTGTGCGATTTTTTCAGGGCCTCGAGCACCTTGAGGCGCTTAATGGTTTTCTTCCTTTTCGTATCCGAGGTAGTCGTCTTCACGTCCACGCGCAGGGTTTCTACCGTTTCATCAACGTTCACTTCCTCAAGCAGTTTTCGGACGGCCTCGGCCCCGATGCCCACTTCAAAGGCGTCGGCGCCGTATTGCTCCCGGAGGTCATAGACTTCTTCTTCCGAAAGGATTTCCTTCCTTTTTAACGGCGTATCCTTAGGATCCATGACGATCCAGGACTCGAAGTAAAGAATTTTCTCAAGCTCTTTCAGCGTCAAATCAAGGACATTGCCAATGCGACTGGGAAGACTTTTCAAAAACCAGATGTGGGCAACAGGCGTGGCGAGTGTAATGTGTCCCATCCGCTCCCGCCGCACCTTCGACGGGATGACATCGACACCGCACTTTTCACAGACGATACCCCGGTGTTTCATCCGCTTGTAGCGTCCGCAGATGCATTCATAGTCCTTCACGGGTCCGAAGATCTTGGCACAAAAAAGTCCGTCCCGCTCCGGTTTGAAGGTTCGGTAATTAATGGTTTCAGGCTTTTTTACCTCGCCGTGCGACCACGCGAGGATCTCCTCGGGTGACGCGATGGATATCTTTATGGCATCAAACCTGATGGGATCTTTTGGCTTTTCAAAATAAGTGAAAACGTCTTCCACGGATAATCTCCTCCAAAACAGCGATCATTCTACAGGTTAAACGAACGTGTTTTGCACTCTTAAGCTTCTTCTATTAACTCAACATTCAGGCAAAGGCTCTGTAGTTCCTTCACCAAAACATTGAAGGACTCGGGGAGTCCCGGTTCAAAGGTATGTTCTCCTTTGACAATTGCTTCATAGATTCTTGTTCTGCCGGCAACGTCATCGGATTTAACGGTAAGAAACTCCTGAAGCGAGTAGGCGGCGCCATAGGCTTCCATGGCCCAGACCTCCATTTCGCCCAAGCGCTGACCGCCGAATTGGGCCTTCCCCCCCAGCGGCTGCTGGGTCACCAAGGAATAGGGCCCGATGGAACGGGCATGGATCTTGTTGTCCACCAGGTGGTGCAATTTCAGCATATAGATCATGCCCACCGTAATCTCTTGATCAAAGGCTTCGCCGGTGCGCCCGTCATAGAGGAGCGTCTGTCCCGTTTCCGGAACGCCGGCCTTTTTGAGCATTTCCCGGATATCAGCTTCCGAAGCGCCGTCAAAAACGGGCGAGGCCATGGGGATGCCCTTTCTCAGGCGTTGCGCCAGTTGCTTAATGTCTTCCGCGGTCGCCCCATCGATAAAATTCTCAAAGGTCGGCGAAGCGTAAATGTCCCGCAACTTCTTCTTCAGTTCCGAAACGCCGGCCTGTTTTTCCATCAGGGCGTTGACATGATCTCCCAACCCCTTGGAGGCCCAGCCGAGGTGGGTCTCCAGGATCTGTCCCACGTTCATACGGGAAGGCACACCCAGGGGATTCAAAACAATGTCTACGGGCGTTCCGTCGGCAAAGTAGGGCATGTCCTCTTCCGGAAGTATCCGCGAGAGCACGCCTTTGTTGCCATGGCGACCCGCCATCTTATCCCCGACGGAAAGCTTTCTCTTGATCGCTATGTAGACCTTGACCAGCTTAATCACCCCCGGAGGCAACTCGTCACTGGCCTTCAGTTTTTCCACCTTCGTTTCGAACAGGGCGTTGACGGCTTCCACCTTCCTCTCCAGGTTTGCCAAAAGAACCCGGATATTTTCTTCGGCTAGATCATCTCCCTCAAGGGAGATGCTGCTCCACAACTCGAAAGGAACGCCGCTCAGAAGCTCAGCGGAAATTTCCTCACCCTTTTTCAAGATGATTTTCTTCTTCTTGGGATCGGTGATCTTGGCGGCGGAAATTTTCCCGATCAGCATCCCGGCTACTTTGTTCTTCACCGTGTCGCTGAGAATTCTGAGCTCGTCATCCCTGTCCTTATGGAGAGACAGGACGGCTTCATCTTCGATGCGCTGCGAGCGGATATCCCGTTCCGCACCCTTGCGGGAAAAAATCTTGGCATCGATGATCGTCCCTTCCACACCGGGAGGCACCCGCAGGGATGTATCACGCACATCGCTGGCTTTTTCGCCGAAGATGGTCCGGAGGAGCTTTTCCTCGGGCGACAACTGGGTTTCACCCTTCGGAGTTATCTTCCCGATCAGGATGTCCCCCGGCTTCACCGACGTACCGATACGAATGATGCCGCTTTCATCGAGATTCTTCAGCGCTTCTTCACCGACGTTGGGGATGTCCTTGGTGATCTCCTCTTTACCCAGTTTGGTATCCCGGGCCATGGTTTCGAATTCCTCGATATGGATGGAGGTATAGATATCCTCCTTGACAATCCTTTCGCTGATCAGGATTGAATCTTCGTAATTGTATCCGCCCCAGGACATAAAGGCTACCATGACGTTCCTGCCCAGGGCCAACTCACCGTTGTCCGTAGCCGGACCATCGGCGATAATCTCACCTTTTTTAACAGCCACGCCGACCTCAACGATGGGTTTCTGGTTAAAGCAGGTATCCTGATTCGAGCGCTGGTATTTAACGAGATTGTAGATGTCAACCCCTGCATCGATACCGTCATTCTCCACATTGTCGCACTTAATGACGATGCGATTGGCATCGACGCTCTCAACAATGCCATCCCTTTTGGCCGCCACTACGGCGCCGGAATCTCGCGCCACAATCGCTTCCATGCCTGTTCCCACCAGGGGGATTTCCGGCTTCATGAGCGGCACCGCCTGGCGTTGCATGTTGGAACCCATCAGGGCCCGGTTGGCGTCATCGTGTTCCAGAAAGGGAATCAAGGTAGCGGCCACGCTGACAAGCTGGTTCGGCGATACGTCCATCATATTGACGGCCGAAGGTTCCACGGTAAGGAAGTCTCCGCCTTTCCGGGCGGAGATAAGTTCTCCCACAAACCTGTTTTGGCTATCCAGGGGTTTGTCCGCCTGGGCGATAATCTGGTTTTCCTCCTCGATAGCCGTTAAGTAACGTACTTCGTTGAGTACTTTACCGTTTTCCACAACCCGGTAGGGCGTCTCGATGAATCCGAATTTATTTACCCGGGCGTAGGTACTGAGGGAAACAATCAGTCCGATATTGGGACCTTCCGGCGTCTCGACGGGACAGATGCGGCCGTAATGGGTAGGATGAACATCGCGGACTTCAAACCCCGCCCTTTCCCGGGTCAGACCGCCCGGCCCCAGGGCCGAGAGCCGGCGCTTATGGGTAATCTCCGAAAGAGGATTGGTCTGATCCATGAACTGGGACAGCTGAGAGCTGCCAAAGAATTCATTGACCACAGCCGAAACCGGTTTGGCATTCACCAGATCGTGGGGCATTAAAGTTTCAATGTCCTGGAGGCTCATCTTTTCCTTGATGGCCCGTTCCATCCTCACCAAACCAATGCGGTATTGGTTTTCGATGAGTTCTCCTACGGACCGGACCCGCCGGTTGCCCAAGTGATCGATATCATCGACGCTGCACTCTCCTGCACCACTCTTCAAGTCCAGCAGATACTTAACCGCTGCCAGGATGTCCTCTTTCAACAAGACGGTGACACTGGTGGGTACGTGCAGGTGCAGTTTGTAATTCATCTTGGCCCTTCCCACATCGGAAAGGTCATAATTCTCCGGCTCAAAGAAGAGGCTGTTAAAAAATTTCTTCGCCGTTTCGAGCGTCGGGGGATTGCTGGGTCTCAATCTTCTGTAAATCTCGATAATCGCCTCGTCGGCCGAGGCAATCCGATCGAGCAGCAGGGTCTCCCGGACGGAGGCGTTTTCTTTCTCCTCATCGATCTGGATGAGCCTGATCTCCTTGATGCCCTTCTCCCGCAGAAGTTCCAACCCCGCAACGGTCATCTCCTCGTTACAATTGAGCAGAACTTTACCCGTTTCGGAGTCGAGCACATCGGAAGCCAGCACTTTACCGAGGATTTCTTCATCCCCGATCTGGATGCTTTTTATTCCCGACTCCACCATCTTGCGGATCAGGGGCTTGGTTAATTTTCTCCCTTTCTTGGCAAGAATTTCACCGGTTTTTGGCGCGGCAATATCGTCCGGAACCTTATGTCCCACCAAGTGCTCATCCACATGGAGGAAAATCAGCCCCTTCTCGAAATAAACCTTCTCGATGTTATAAAAATAATTCAGGATTTGTTCCGTGGAATAGCCCAGAGACTTAAGGAGAATCGTCACAGGCATTTTTCTTCTTCTGTCAATCCTGACATACAGGATGTCCTTGGAGTCAAATTCAAAATCTAGCCATGAGCCGCGAATCGGGATAATCCTCGCGGAATAGATGATCTTGCCGCTGGCAACGGTTTTCCCCTTGTCATGGTCAAAAAAGATCCCGGGAGAGCGGTGCAACTGGCTGACAATCGCCCTTTCCGTGCCGTTGATGATGAACGTGCCGTTCTCGGTCATCAAAGGCAACTCCCCAAAGTAGATCTCCTGCTCCTTGATATCCCTGATGGGCCGCTGTTCCGTACCGCGGTCAATGTCGAAGACTACCAGCCTGGCCACGATCTTCAAAGGGGCCGCGAAGGTCATGCCCTTTTGCAGGCATTCCTTGACATCATACCGGACATCACCGATTTTATAACTCACGAATTCAAGAGAGCATTTCCTGCTGAAATCGGTAATGGGAAAAACGCTTTTGAAAGCTCCCTGAAGTCCGAAATTCTCCCTTTTTACCGGGGGGATGTCCTTCTGGAGGAACTTTTCATAAGAGTTAGTCTGGATATCGATAAGATTAGGGATATCCCATACCTTCTTAATGCGGCCAAAATATTTTCTTATTTCACCCATAGCTTCCTTATTAACTGATTTAAGTTACTTTATTTCTACGGTACCGCCAACTTCTTCTATTTTCTTTTTAATATCATTGGCTTCGTCTTTGGATACGGCCTCCTTGATCGGCTTGGGCACACCTTCCACCAGATCCTTTGCTTCCTTCAAACCCAAACCGGTTATGGCACGGACAACCTTGATGACCTGTATCTTCTGTTCACCGAATCCCGTCAAAACGGCATCAAATTCCGTTTTTTCTTCAACCGGCGCTTGTTCCGCCGCTCCGCCTGCGGCAGCCACTGCCACGGGCGCCGCCGCCGTCACGCCAAAGCGCTGTTCCAATTCTTTAACTAACTGAGAAAGTTCAAGAACCGTCATCCCTTCAATAAATTTCACCACATCGTCTTTTGTAATCTCACTCATAACCCTCATTCCTTCCTGTATGTTGTTGTTTTAGTCTTATGCTTCTTTTTTTACTCGATAGGCATCGAGCACCCGGACAAAATCTCTGGGCACGGCACTAAGCACATTGACCAAAGAAGTCTGCACGGCCACAAAAATGGAGAGAAGTTTGCTCAGCAGCACCTCACGGCTGGGCAATTCAGCCAGCATGGTGAGTTCTTCCCTGGTCAGAAATTTGCCATCCAACATGCCGCATTTAATATCCATTTCGGCATTTTTCTTGGCAAATTCCACTAAGACCTTGGTCGCCTGAACAACGTCCCCACGATTCAGCGCCACTGTCAGAGGACCTTTGAACTGCTCCTCCAGAACGCTAAAGGGGGTGCCGCGGGAAGCGATGGTCAAGAGCGTGTTTTTTACCACCTTTAATTCCGCATCGTGTTTACGCAGGGAATTCCTCAGGTCGGTAATCTTTTCGACGCTCAAGCCGCTGAAGTTGGCAAACACCGCCATTTTTGTCCCTTTTAACTTTTCATGAAGCTCATCTACAACTAGCTCCTTAGTCCTCCGATCCAATCTTTCGGCCTCCTTTCACAGCGTAATGTTCCTCAAAATGAAAAATCAGAGAACAGAGCAACATACAGGAAACAACCCGGCGTCCAGGGACGCCTTGGGAAACAGGGAAGATGTTTATCCATCCTTGCCTCACAATACCTCATGGTCTCGGCAGGCCTGCCACCTGTTTAAACTCCTGTACCTGCTGTCTCAGACTTTAAATATTATATCGTTCTCACGTCCAGGGGGTCAACCTTTACCCCTGGTCCCATGGTGCTGGAAATCGCCAGTCCCTTAAGGTAGGTTCCTTTACTGGAGGCCGGCTTTAATTTAATGATCGCATCGAGCAGAGCCGCGATATTTTCTTTAAGCTTGTCCGTTCCAAAGGAAACCTTCCCTACAGGGCTGTGGACAATCCCGGCCTTTTCCACGCGAAACTCCACTTTACCGGCCTTGAGTTCCCGGACAGCCGTGGCCACATCGAAGGTAACCGTGCCGACCTTGGGATTGGGCATCAGGCCGCGCGGGCCTAAAATCTTGCCCAGTTTGCCGACACTGCCCATCATATCGGGAGTGGCAACAACCCGGTCAAATTCCAGCCATCCCGTTTTGATCTTTTCGATGATGTCGTCGCTACCCACGAAATCCGCACCGGCCTCAAGGGCTTCCTTTTCCTTTTCGCCCTTGGCGAATACCAATACTCTTACCGTCTTGCCAAGACCGTTGGGTAAAACAACGCTTCCCCTGACCATCTGATCGGCATGCGCCGGATTGACACCCAAGCGGACAGCCGTCTCCACGGTTTCGTCGAATTTTGCCTGGGCAGCTGCCACGACAATCTCCAGGGCTTCATTGAGACCGTACCTCTTACCGGGTTCCACCTTGCTTTGCACCGCTAACAATCTTTTTCCTATCTTAGACATGATAAAACCTCGCCCTCAATATTATCCTATCCCGCAATATCAATCCCCATGGATCTGGCAGTCCCCTCGACAATTCTTATAGCTCCTTCCATCGTCACGGCATTCAGATCGTTGTATTTCAATTCGGCAATACCCCTGATATCCTTGCCGGTCAGCGTCGCTACCTTCTCTTTTTTAGGGTTATTGGCACCCTTGGCTATCTTTGCCAATTGCTTCAGAAGGACGGAAGTGGGCGGCGTCTTGGTTATAAAAGTAAAGGAGCGGTCGGCATAGACCGTGATCACTACGGGAATTACCGTGCCTTCCTGATTCTGCGTCAGGGCATTGTATGCCTTGCAGAATTCCATGATATTTACCCCGTGCTGCCCGAGTGCGGGTCCAACAGGAGGTGATGGCGTTGCCTTGCCTGCCTTGAGCTGGAGTTTAATATTAGCGATAACCTTCTTTGCCATGATAATCCCCTATATATATGAGTTTGGACCCCGGTCTTCACTGGGGTGACGACTTTGTACAAAGTCGTCAGCTTTGCATAACCTGGATAAAATCCAATTCCACGGGCGTCTGCCTGCCGAAGATACTCACAATGACCCGCAATTTACCCTTTTCCGCCTTGACTTCATCGATGACGCCATCAAAGTTTGTAAAGGGGCCATCAATGATTTTTACATGATCGCCCACCTCAAACTTGAATTTAGGCTTCGGCTTCAGGGTCCCCTCGTCAATCCTGGTGCGCAGCGTCTCCACATCCTTATCCGCGATGGGAAAGGGTTTTTCCTTGCTGCCGATGAATCCCGTAACCTTAGGGGTATCTTTGACCAGATGCCAGGTTTCGTCGGTCAGCTCCATGCGGACCAGGATATAACCGGGGAAAAACTTGCGCTTGGAAGTCTTTTTTTCTCCCGACACCAGTTCCACCACATCTTCTTCAGGTATCAGAATATCGGAAAAATACTCCTGCATACCCGCCGCTTCTATTCTTTCCTGAAGAGAAGCCTTGACGCGATTTTCGAAACCGGAATACGTATGGACGACATACCACCTGAAAGCCATTTACTTAACCCAGTATAATTTTTATGATCTTTGTCAATCCAAAATCGACTAAACTAAGAAATATCGAAATGATTGCCACCACGACGATGACCACGGCTGTTGAAGCTATCGCCTGTTTGCGAGTTGGCCACGTCACCTTCTTAAGCTCCGCCTTGGACTCGCTTAAGAACTGCTTCACCTTTGCCGTAATTTCATTGAACTTAACGAGTTTAACCATCCCGCACCTTTTATAAGCCCCAAGAACAAATGATTGCCACGAGCAGGGCCGCACTCGTAGCCTCATGCACGGCAATCCTCCTCTGACGGCGTCTCTGTTGCGCAGGTAAATGGCAGGCCAGGAGGGACTTGAACCCCCAACATCCGGATTTGGAGTCCGGCGCTCTAGCCATTAGAGCTACTGGCCTGTGTCCCTTTTACCGTACATGCCACTGCCTATTTTGTTTCCCTGTGCACTTTATGGGACCGGCAGAAGCGGCAATACTTTTTCAATTCCAGACGGTTCTGCATGGTCCGTTTATTTTTCGTCGTCGTGTAATTCCGCTGACGGCACTCGGTACAGGCCAGAATGATGATGTTTCGCATGCTAAATCCTTCTCCGATGGAGCCCACGACCAGGATTGAACTGGTGACCTCATCCTTACCAAGGATGTGCTCTACCGACTGAGCTACGTGGGCAACTTAATAATTCAGGCATCTTGCATAACATAACTGGAGCGGGAAACGGGATTCGAACCCGCGACCCTCAGCTTGGAAGGCTGACGCTCTAGCCCCTGAGCTACTCCCGCTTATACAAATTGGTGGAGGGGGGAGGGTTCGAACCTCCGTAGGCTTCGCCGGCAGATTTACAGTCTGCTCCCTTTAACCACTCGGGAACCCCTCCAGTAAAATAAACTTCATAACCGGAGCTGGCGATGGGACTCGAACCCGCAACCTGCTGATTACAAATCAGCTGCTCTACCTGTTGAGCTACGCCAGCCGAATCAAAGCAATTATTTCTCATCCCGCAGCCAAAATATCCAAAATACACGCATCAATAGCGCGAATCGTGAAACTTAGTCTTTATTAACCTCTTTGTCAAGTAAATTTTTCAGTAAAATTAGCCCTCGGGGTTATGGCACCGGCATCATTCCTGCGAGCCAAAGATGTCCGCAGAAAATATCAAGATCTTCGTATCGGCATCCTGCCACGCCTGGGGAGGAAGCCCGGCTTTACGACAGGTTTCCTGCAGGAAAGTCATCCTGTCCCAGCGGCATTCCGTAGCCACCTGAGGCAACAGGAGTCCGCAACAATAACCCTTCATGATATAGATACCATGGCGGCCGACTTCAATCTCCTGGACATCATGAATCTCCTGCAAGGGTGAAAGGACCGATATTTCCACCGTCAGGTCCTTCAGCTCCTCCTTTTTCAGCGGGGGAAAGCGGGGATCGCTGAAGGCGGCCGCGGCCGCCATTTCTTCAATTGTCTTGTACAGAGACTTCTTTCCTTCGATATAACCGATGCACCCTCGCAACCGGCCCTGCTTCTTGAGAGTAACAAAGGCGCCGCGCTTCTGCTGCATGATTTCCGGAAGTGCCGCCGGTTCCGGCACCTTGCCGCCCGTAAGTCTGGCGGTAATCGTTTCCCGCACCAAATCAAGGAGTAATTGCTTGTCGCCCTCGGTCAATCCGACCCCGGCGCCCTCCCGCAGGCTTCTTGGGTTCGCGCTTTTCCCGGCCGGCCGGTCCCCATAGAAAACTGCGGCGGCATAGCCGACAACGCTGTTTTTATCCTTTGTTATGTCTCCGGAATTTGCATACTTCAACAATTTGGCTTTTTGGGCGCCCAGCTTTTTCGCCGCCATCATGACCACCGCGGCCGGTCCCCCGCCGCAAGCCTCGCTGACATGATTTTCCAGATCCGTCAAAAGGCCGTCCGGGTCCAGGTTGGCCAGGTGCGATAAGATCCGGGAGTCCAGCTTTACAGCTTGGTCGTAACCATGAAAATGCGACAGATCGGAGCTCCCCACTAAAAGAACCCGCCTTTTGCCCACAGCCTGAGTAATGGCCGCGGCCAGGTTTTCACAGGTGTGGCGATCCTGGTTTCCCATCAGCAGGGGCACGAAGGAAAATTCACCCAAGGCTACCTGGAGGAAGGGGAGCTGAATTTCAATGGAATGCTCCGGCAGATGGGCATGAGGGATAGCCGAGACAACATCGCTTTGCCCCATGATTTTTTCCGCCAGTTCGGTGTCGATGGGCACGATGCCCAAAGGCGTTTCGTATCCGCCTTGGTGATACACGGACACCCCCGGGAAAGGTACGCGGTGACTCGGCCCGATAACAATCACGGCCTCGAATACCTGCCCCCGGACCGCCTGATAGGCATAAGCAGCCACCTGACCGGAGTAGAGATACCCGGCATGGGGCACCACCAGCCCGACAATCTCTCCCGCTATCTTCTCTTCCGGGACCTGTTGAAAAAAGTTGTCGATGTCCGCCTGCAATACTTTGGGTTTATCGGGATACCAGGTGCCGGCGATTACCGACTTTCTGATATTATCTGCCATCAGGACACCTCCTTTCCCCGGGCGAAACACCACCTTAAAGAACTTTTCCTTCCCCGCCTTACCTGCTCCTGTAGAGGTGAGATTCAGCTGTCAAATTTCGGAACAGGAACCTTGATAAATTTAATGCCCTCATCCCGGAGCGTCTCTTCTTCTTTTGGGGTCGTTGTACCTTTGATATTGCGTTGCTCTTCCTCTCCATAATGGATACGGATGGCAACCTCGGCGAATTTATCACCCACATCTTCAAAATTCTGAGCGATATATTCATTTAACACTTGCAGCGTCTTCATGGGTGAAGGCTCCCTTTCCCACGTCTTTTCCCCTTTGAGCTCTTTACCCATAACGGTGAGGGAAGAGGGCACAATCTCCGCCTCCGCACTGCCGCATACCGGACAGCTAATGAGCCTTTGCTCCTGCTGCTCTGTGAAGGCCTTCCTGTCATGAAACCAGCCCTCGTACTCATGCCCCGCGTTGCACTTCAAATCGTAAATAATCATAAACTGTTAGCCATTCTTTCCCAAGATCTTAATTAACTCTCCCCGCAGTCTGCATTGCCCGGTAAAAATAGTGATGGACAATTAGACGCAAATTGGATATGTTTCGCCCCGTGTCGGGATGTGGCCCAGCTTGGTAGGGCACTGCGTTCGGGACGCAGGAGTCGCGCGTTCAAATCGCGCCATCCCGACCATTTATTATAATCATCACCAAAAGGGTTTTCAACAACCCCTCTTAAAAGAGAGGGGACGTGATGCGGACCCCCTCCCCGGGCGGCTCTTAGCCGGCGGCAGCAGCCATCTGGAAGATCGGGAGATACATCGCGATAATCATCCCGCCGACGACACCTCCCAAAAAAACCATCATAAAGGGTTCGAGAAGAGCGGTCATGGCTTCGACAGCGGCATCGACCTCATCGTCATAAAAATCGGCAATTTTCGCCAGCATCGTATCCAGGGCGCCCGTCGCCTCGCCCACCGCAATCATCTGGACCACCATGGAAGGGAAGATGTCCGTTTCCGCCAGGGGTTCGGCAATCGTTCTGCCTTCGCTGATGCTTTGGCGGGTTTTCACCAAGGCGGCTTCGATGACCTTGTTGCCGGCGGTTTTGCTTACTATGCCCAATCCCTCGAGGATCGGCACGCCGCTGGACATCATTGTCGCCATGGTTCTGGTAAATTTGGCTACGGCCACCTTTTTCAAGAGAGGTCCGAATACGGGTGATTTAAGGACCAGACTATCGAAGGTGAGCCTACCTTTCTCGGTGCGGTAGAATCTCTTCAAGGCAAATATCACCCCCCCCACGAAAACGGCCATATGGAAGAAATAGTGTTTCGTAAACTGACTGGCATCGACCAGAAATTGCGTAGGAGCGGGCAGCGCCGATCCCATGCCCTCAAACATGCTTTGAAACACCGGTATGACTTTAAGGAGCAAAATACAAACAACACCGATCGAGATCACGAGAACACTTATGGGGTAAGTCATGGCTCCCTTGACCTTGCTTTTTAATTTCATGGCCTTTTCCATGTAGCTGGAGAGCCGGGAAAGGATGACATCGAGGATACCGCCGCTTTCACCCGCGGCGACAAGGTTTACGAAGAGGTCGTCGAATACCCGGGGATACTTGCGGAGAGCCTCGGTCAGGGTCGCGCCGCCCGAAATGTCTTCCTTAATTGATGTGATGATCTTCGCGAAGGTCTTATTCTGCTCCTGGGCGGCCAGCAGATCGAGACACTGAATCAGGGGCAAGCCGGCATTGATCATAGTAGAAAAAATACGGGCAAAGACCACCACGTCTTTTTCACTTACCTTCTGTTGCATGAAGGGCAGATATTCCGCAATGTCTTTCGGTTTTTTCTTTATGTTGATGGACTTGTACCCTTGGCGGCGCAACATGCCTCGGGCAGCCGCCTCATCCGCGGCATCCAGTTCACCTTTTTTGGACTCGCCCTTCTTTGTCGTGGCATCCCATAAAAATACCGGCATAACTATTCCTTCCTCCCACGTTTGCTCATCATCTCATACAGGATGATGCCTGCCGCCACCGAAACATTCAAAGATCCAACCTTTCCCGCCATGGGGATGGATATCATATAATCACACTGTTTTTTGATCAGCGGCCTTAGTCCCTGCCCTTCGCTTCCCAGGACCAAACCGACAGGCCCGCTATCGGCAAATTTTTCAAGTTCCGTTCCGTCACCGGCCTCGGCACCATAAATCCAAAACCCCCGTTCTTTCAAATAGGCGATGGCCCGCACGAGGTTAACCTCCCTGGCTATGGGCAGCCAATGGGCAGCCCCGGCGGAGGCCTTGATCACGGTGGCGTTCACGGATACAGAGCGATTCTCAGGAATGATCACCCCCCGAACCCCGAGACAATGGGCGGTTCTGATCAGTGCCCCCAGGTTTTGCGGATCCGTAAGTTCATCAAGGATAAGGATTGTCGGTGGAACATCACCTGTTTGTTGACCAATTAGCTCATCGATAGGGGCATAGGCATAGGGTTCGCAGAAAGCGACCACGCCCTGATGGGTAGGGCAGCCGGCCAGGCTGTCCAGGTGGCGTCGGTCTTTAAAGACGAAAGGAATATGTTTTTCCGTGGCCAGCGTCAGAATATTCTGGATGGCAGGGCCCTTCTTTCCGGCAGCGACAAGGATTTCTTTTATCTTTTCACCTTCCCGTTTGATGATTTCCCGCACCGGATTTACCCCATAGATAATCTGCACTTGGCATCCCTCTGCATCTATTGGGAAATGGCGCCGGACATCTCCTGGACCATGGCCTCCGCCTGGAGCACGGGATCGGCGGCCCGGCGGATGGGTCGGCCCACGACAAGGTAGTCTGCGCCCAGCCTTACCGCCTCTCCCGGAGACAAGGTCCGCTTCTGGTCATCCCCGGCATGATCCGGCGCCCTGATTCCCGGGGTGACAATGAGGAAATCGGGACCGCAGGCCTTCCGCACGGCGAGAATGTCCTGTGGAGAAGCGACGACTCCGGAGGCGCCCTCTTCCCGGGCCAGGCAGGCCAGCTTGACGACGATCTCTTCCAGAGGGGAGCGGAAACCTAATGCTTCGAGATCGCTGTTGTTCAAACTGGTAAGCACGGTGACCGCCAGGAGGACCGGTTTGGGCCTCCTTAACTGCTCCGCCTTATGTTCCGTGGCGCGGACCGCTTCCCGGATCATCTCTTTGCCACCCAGGGCATGGACGTTGAACATAGCCACACCCATCTCCACGGCCGCCTCCGCCGCCCTGGCCACCGTCTGCGGGATATCATGATATTTAAGATCCAGAAATACCTTGCCGCCGCCCTGGTGAATCCTGGCCACGACCTCCGGACCATAGCGGGTAAAGGACTCCTGCCCCACCTTGAACATGCCCACGTGCCCTTTCAGACGCTCTGCCCAGGAAAGGGTTTCCGTCAGATCTTCCGTCAGGTCCAGGGCAAAAATCAGGCGTTCTCTGACGCCGTCAATCGGTATATTCTTCATCCCCGATAAACTCTGTATCATCCAGGACAGCTTTGTAATCCACCTTTGCCTCGCGCAAATGCTCCGGATAGGCATACAAGACCTTGCCGGCGGCAATCTCCCGCAGGGCGGCCACGATCTCCCGGTTGTTGCCAACATTCGTCAAATATTTCGACCCCTTCAGGATCTGCCTGGCTCTTTTGGCCGTGAGCAGAACCAGGGCAAAGCGGTTTTTCGCCGTCTGCAAAGAGTCTTCCACCGTAATTCGTGCCATTTTTTCTCATACCTCCAATTATATTACAGCCTCATCTGCCCTCATGATGGTCATTGAATATAAAATAATCATACCACAGAACTTTTTTAATTTCATCATCGGCTTTAGCCAGGCGTTCCCTGACTTCCGCATCTTTATCGTAACATCCCTTGATCAATCGTGTTTTCAGCTCTGTCTGGGAAGGGGGGAGGACAAAGACAAAAATACCGTCCGCTCTCCTGCTTCTTACCCCTATTCAAAATTCTGCACCTGTTCCCTTATCCTGGCCAACTCACTTTTCACTTCAATGACCTGGCGCGCTATTTCCACATCGCTGCTCTTGGAGCCGATGGTATTTACCTCCCGCCCCATCTCCTGGAGCAGGAAATCAAGCTTCCGCCCCACAGCTTCATCGCCTTGCAGCATGCCGATAAATTGATCCAGGTGGCTCCGAAAACGCACGATCTCTTCGGTAATATCGCTTTTTTCCGCCATCATAGCCACTTCCTGCATCAAACGGCTTTCTTCAATCTCCCGGTCACCGACCAGTTCCTTGACCCTTTCCGTTAAGCGCTTCTGGTAGGCCGCCAGAACCCTGGGCACTCTCTTTTCTATGGTATCCAGGAAATTACCCAAAGTGACGATACGTTCCCGCAGGTCCTGGCTAAGGATAGCGCCCTCTTTTTCCCGCATCACCATCAAGGCGGCCACAGCTTCATCCAGCACACCTTCCACCGTCGGCCAGACAGTAGCCAGGTCCTCTTCGGGAGGAACGAACACATCCCGGAAGGAAGCCATCATGGAAAGGGTTATCTCCTCTTTCAGATTAAGTTCCTTTTTTATCCGCAAGAGGAGTTGATAGTAGTTCTTGAGCAGGGGGACATTAAGGTCGAAGCCAACGCCGATTGCTTGAGCGCCATTTGCTTCCATCCGGAGGGCAACTTCTATCTTCCCCCGGGAAAAGCGGTTCGTTATCTTCTTCTTTATCTCCATCTCCAAGGCGGCCAGGGTTCCCGACAGGCGCAATGATGTCTCCAGGTAGCGATGGTTTAACGATTTAATCTCCGCCACGATTTTTTTCCCATCCAGAACAGCTTCGGCCCTACCGTATCCGGTCATGCTTTTAATCATTTAGCAACCCCCTAACCCCGATAGACGGGATAATTTCTAACTTACTAAAGCATCGGGCATCTTCAATTGAAAACTGTATTTAGCCCTGATTTTATTGAACATCTCCCGCGTAGTTCTTTCTCCGTAATCCGGATAGGTCCAGGGAAGCGACTGAAAGGACCTGTTCGTATAAACCAAAGTCAAATCGGCGTATATGCCGTCTCTGAGATAGGGACGATGGGTGTACTCCTTGCCTGTCGCCAGGATGAGATGGGCTCGGGACAGATATCCCGGATCTATGTTGACCCGGCGTCCGCAACCCGGGGCAAATAGGTTCTCCAAAGCGTTTGTCTGCAACTTGATATCCGGCAGCGCTTCCGGCCGAATCAGGGTGGCGAAAGAGGCGAAAAGCCTTTGGGCCGGAGAACCCATCTCCTGATGGTAATAGTCCGTATATGAGAAAGGCGTGGCCGGACTGACAAAATCAAAGTTGCCATAATATCCGGAAAGTTTCTCCATAACCTCGGGTAACATTGCCTGTTCCGTAAAGAGGATGCTCACAACTAGTTTAACGGCCTCTGCCAGTTTCGGTTCACTCATCGAGACTTCTTGATTTCCTCCATTTTTCGCCGCGCCATGCTATTATTTATAATATTGTTTTGTCAAATCATTTTCTTTTTTCATGTCCAGCCAATTTAGAAATGTCCTATTTCTACCAAAGTAGAAATGTCCTATTTTAAAATAATAATAACGGGAGTTATCAATGGCCATCTCGACGCTGCCCATGCA
>Ga0082335_1000284_pt1 | contig 133260 bp, 141 predicted proteins | sample Subgrocontami58m_FD_72375 | JGI IMG/M metagenome (GOLD analysis project Ga0082335, IMG submission 72375) | Subsurface groundwater microbial communities from S. Glens Falls, New York, USA - GMW37 contaminated, 5.8 m (SPADES assembly) (version 2) ... | reverse complement strand
GGAACGATTGCCTCGGCCGGCGGACTGTTCTCGGCTTTGGCCGCGGGCGCTACCGTGATAACCGCTACTAGCGGCGCGGTCAGCGCGACCACTACCGTAAATGTCAGCGCGCCGGCGCCGTCTCCGCTGGCAGTTTCGGTGAACGCCGACGGCACCACTAAGGTAGATCCGGCTAACGGCTTTCCGGTTTGGTATAGCGGCACAAACGGCGTACGCGTCGGACAATGTTTAGCCGGCGCGAACGGCCTGGCCGACCCCAACTGCGTGGTGGCCGGCGCGGCCGGTAATCCTTTAAGCGGCACGATCGCTTTCCCCGCTAATTTTCCTGATGAATTTTTTTACTACTTAGCCGATTCGGACCCTTTGACCGTCGGACCGGCCAGCGCCGGCACGGCCAGATTTAGAATGGCTTTAGAAGGCGCTTTCGCTTCCGGCGCGCCAGTCAGCGGCCAGCAGTCAACTTTTTTACGAATCAATTTACAGCAGATCAACGGACTGTCGCCCAACAGCGCTTACACCGTTACCTATCCATTCGGCAGTTTTATATTCCATACTGACGGCACCGGTCAAACCCTAAGTGAAGGCAATGCCGGCGGGGGAGGGACGGCGTTCAGAAACGAAGACGGCTCCGGCACGGCCGGCGACTTCACGCTGCTTCTGCCGGCGACTGCAACCAATATCAGTAAATTTTTAGCCGCGGTTACTCCGGCGGCACCAGTCGGCTACCTGGGAAATCCGGGCGCCACGCAAACGATTGAAGCCGGTACGAGCGGCGCGAGTTTCGCGATTGACGGACCGAATATCGGCGGACTAGGCGTGAATCATGTTGAAACCGCGCTCTGGAGCCTGGCTGGAAAAATTTTAGAAAACAACGCTCCGGTCATTACGCCGATTGCCGACCAAGCAGCCACAACCAGCGCCTTACTTAATTTTACCGTCATAGCCGCGGATGCCCAAGCCGATCCCATAACTTTTTCCCTTGCGCCGATTACTTCTCTTGGCAATGAAGCCAGCGCTGTCATCAATCCGACGACCGGCGTATTTTCCTGGACGCCGAACACGGCCGGCGCTTCGTCTTTTACCATCACCGCCTCGGACGGCAGCCTTAGCTCAAGCGCGACCGTTAATATTAATATCAGCGCTGGACCAGCGGTTGACTTGGTTGCTCCGGTTATTACTATGCTCGGTACCAGCCCGGTCGAAGTTACTCAAAACACGGTTTATACCGATGCCGGCGCGACAGCGTTGGACGATGTTGATGGAAATATATCCGCCAATATCGTAACTGTTAACAATGTCAACACGGCGGCCATCGGAACTTATACCGTAACCTATAACGTCAGCGACGCCGCCGGCAATACGGCCACGCAGGTTGTACGGACAGTGAATGTAGTGGCGGCTACTCCGGCAGCCACGACAACAGTAGCGGTTTCTTCGGCCGCAACCACAATCGTTACCGGCGCGACCCAGCAATTATCAGCCGCCGCGGTTGATACTCTGGGCGTGGCCGTTACTCCGCCGCCGGCTATAACTTTTACGGCTGCTGATCCGGCCGTAGCCGCGGTTGATCCGGCTACCGGCGTGGTGACAGCTATAGCGCCGGGCAGCACGATTATAACCGCTGTCGCGCCAAATGTTCCGGAAGCGACTGTTCAAATTACTGTCATTAATCCTTTGCCAGATCCGGTATTAACTACCGTTAATGTTGTCACGGCCGCCGGCGCGGTAATAACCGGCGGGACGCAGCAGCTATCCGTAGCCGCACTTGATCAAAACGGTGCGGCCATCGTAACGCCGCCGGCGCCGATTATTTTAACTTCTCTTAATCCGGCCGTTGCCACGGTTGATCCGGCTACCGGCGTGGTGACAGCCGTAGCGCCAGGCAGCACGATTATAACCGCTGACTGCGGCGGGGGCACCGCGACGACTACGATTACGGTTAACGCGGCTCCGATTATTGATACCACCGCTCCGGTCATCACTCTCCTCGGCACGAACCCGGTTGATGTGGTGCAAAACACGGTTTACACCGACGCTGGCGCAACCGCGCTGGACGATATTGACGGCAATCTTACGGCCAATATCGTAACCGTCAGCAGCGTGAACACGGCGGCCATCGGAACTTATACCGTAACCTATAACGTCAGCGACGCGGCCGGCAACGCGGCCACGCAAGTTGTCAGAACGGTTAATGTAAGCGCCGCCCCCATAGTCACGCCGGTGCCGGCGCGGATTGAAATCAGTCTGGACGCGAACGCCATAGAAGTTAACGCCACTACCACGGCTCATGCCCGGGTTTATGATGAAAATAATTTAGAAATTCATCCGACGCCAACGATTGATTGGTCTTCCAATAATCCAAGCGTGGCTACGATCGGTTCTCATGACATTATTACTGGCCTAGCCGAAGGCACGGCGATTATCTCGGCCAGCCTGGGCCAACTGACCGCTACCTCAACCATTAATGTCCATCAAGCCGCGCCGGCTGATAATGTTGCGCCGGTCATCACTTTAAACGGCGCCAACCCCATGTCAATTCTGCAAAATTCCGCTTTTACTGATCCAGGCGCGAGTGCCGTAGACGCGGTGGATGGAACAGTTACAGTTACCGCCTCCGGAACGGTTAATTCCGCGGTGATTGGCAGTTACACTTTAACCTATACGGCGGCCGACACGGCCGGCAATCTGGCCAGCCTTACCAGGACGGTAAACGTCAACGCCGCGCCGGTTATTCCGGCCCTAACCACCATCCAGCTAACGCCATCAAGCCTTAACCTTTTAACCGGCTCAAGCACCAGATTAATCGCGGTAACGCTTGATCAAAATAACAGCCCGATCAGCGCTTCGGTCAACTGGCAATCAAGCAACGAAACGATCGCCCGGGTCAGCGGCAACGGGACGGTCACGGCGATCGCGGCCGGTACGGCGACTATCACGGCCCAAAGCGGCGCTATCAGCGGCTCGGCCGCGGTGACGATTGCTTCTTCCGCTATGCTTGAACTGATGGCTGATGATAATTTTGAACAAACCTTAATCGCCCAAGGCGCTTTCGTACCGGACATTGATAACGACTACGCCTCAACCACCGAACTGACCGTAACTCGCGATATTTCCATTAAACTGCGGTCCGGATCGGGCGACTGCGAAGTTAATTTGCCGACCGGCGTAAAAATTTCCGATATAGACGGCCGGCGGATTGACAGTTCGCAATTGGTCGCCACCACCACTCAAACTAACTTTTTGGCCGGGCTTGATGCCGATCAGACGGCCAAGGGCGCGATCAGATGGGGGATTGATAATATGCATCTGCAGTTTAGCCAGCCCATCACTTTAAGAATCTTTGTCGGCCATGATTTAAACGGCCAAACCCTTAATATCCGGCGCTCGATAGACGGCGCTAGCGGCTGGACTTCGGACGGCATAGTCGCGCCCGCCACGTCAGTCGTGACTAACGGCCAAGTGACTTTCCAGGCGACCAAAGCTTCGGTCTATGCCGCGGCGGCGACCGTAACAGCGGCGCCGGTTGTCACGCCTCCGGCCCAAACTTCATCCGGCGGAGCGGTTATTTTAGGCGGTTATGGCGGAGTCTTTACGCCGCCCGCGCCAACCACTCCATCAACCCCGGCCGCGCCTAGCGCGGAAGTGCAGAGCCAAATTGAGCGCCAGCTGGAAATTGAACGGCAGTTTAAAGCCAGCCAAGGCCAAGTCTTGGGCGAAAAAATTTATCCCAACGGCACCTTACTAAGAACGCCTGACAAAAAAATCTTTGTGATTAATGGCGATAAAAAACAGCGCGTCCTGACTTTAAACGACTTAAAAAAGTTCGTGGGCAAAAAAATCATGGACGTCAGCTTTGAAGACTTTAAGATGAGCCGCGGCTCCGGCCAGACGGTCTTGGGTAAAAAAGCATTTAGTAACGGCACGTTACTGCGAACGCCCGACAAAAAGATCTTCGTGATAATCAACGGACAAAAACAGCGTATCTTAAATTTAGAACAGTTAAAAAAATACTCGGGTAAAAAGATAAATGATGTCGGTTTTGAAACGTTGAATATATCGTAAAGCCGGACTGCCATAAAAAACTCGGCCAAAAACATACGGCCGAGTTTTTTATTTGAAAATTTGCCAAAATCCGCCCGATTTTATATACTGGTTTCATGACTGCTAACGAACTAAGGCAAAAATATTTAGACTTTTTTAAAGCTCGCGAACACGCCATAATCCCGAGCGCTTCTTTAATTCCGGAAAATGATCCGACCGTCTTATTCACCACAGCCGGCATGCATCCGTTAGTGCCTTATTTAATGGGCGAAAATCATCCTGGAGGCAAGCGGGTTACTAGCGTGCAAAAATGCATACGCACCGGCGACATCGACGAAGTGGGGGACACGACGCACCACACTTTTTTTGAAATGCTGGGCAACTGGTCGTTCGGCGATTATTTTAAAGAAGAAGCGATTAAATGGAGCTGGGAATTTTTAACCTCGCCCGACTCTTTAAATTTGGATAAAAACCGAATCGCCGTTTCCGTGTTCGCGGGCGACTCTGACGCGCCGTTTGACGAGGAGGCGCATAGCATCTGGTTGAGCCTGGGTATGCCCGAAGCCAGAATCGCGCGGTTGCCTAAAAAGAATAATTGGTGGGGACCGGCCGGACTGACCGGCCCATGCGGTCCGGACACGGAAATGTTTTACTGGGTCGGACCGGCTGACGAAATTCCCGCAAGCTTTAACGATGATAATCCGCTGTGGATAGAAATTTGGAACGACGTCTTCATGGAGTATAATAAAAATATTAGCGGCGCCTTTGAACCGCTTAAACAAAAAAATGTTGATACCGGCATGGGCCTGGAAAGAATTTTAGCTGTCATGAATGGCTTTGATGATAATTATAAAACCGATTTGTTAAAAAATTTAATTTTTAAAATCGAACAGCTATCGGGAAAAATTTACGGCCAGGATGCCGTTTGGACCAAAGCTATGCGCATCATCGCCGATCATCTTAAGGCCGCTACTTTTATCATGGGCGACGACAAAGGCGTGGCGCCGTCTAATCTGGGTCAAGGCTATGTGGTGCGCCGCTTAATCAGGCGCGCCATCCGCTACGGCCGCCAGCTGGGAATCGGCGAAGGGCTCTGGACCAAGGAAATCGCGAAAATCGTGGCGCATGATTACGCCGGCGTTTATCCGGATCTGCCAAAAAATATTGACCGGGTGATCGAACAATTAAACGAGGAAGAAACGAAATTTAAAAAAACTTTGGAACAAGGCTTAAAAGAATTTGAAAAATTAAGCCAGCAAAAAAATATTACCGGCCAAGAAGCCTTTAATCTATACCAAACCTACGGCTTTCCCGTTGAAATGACCGAGGAACTGGCGGCGGAACGGGGGATCGACGTTGATCAGGCCGGCTACCGGGCGGAACTGGAAAAACACCAAGCGCTGTCCCGCACCGCTTCGGCCGGCATGTTTAAGGGCGGTTTGGCCGACGCATCCGAGGCAACGACTAAATACCACACAGCGGCCCATCTGCTACTCGCGGCCTTAAGAAAAGTTTTAGGCAACCATGTAATCCAAAAGGGCAGTAATATTACGGCCGAAAGATTAAGATTTGATTTTTCCCATAAAGAAAAAATGACTGAGGAGGAAAAAACACAGGTTGAAAACTTAGTGAACCAAGCGATCAAACAAGATTTGCCGGTCATCTGCGAAGAGATGACGTTAGAAGAAGCAAAAGCTCGAGGCGCCCACGGAATTTTTGACGCTAAATACGGCGAGCGCGTTACGGTTTATATAATCGGCAACGACAAAGTCTGTTTCAGCAAAGAAATTTGCGGCGGCCCGCATGTTAAAAATACCGGCGTTCTGGGCCATTTTAAAATAACTAAAGAAGAAAGCTCAAGCGCCGGCGTGCGGCGAATTAAGGCAATATTAGAGTAAAACTTGCCATCAGCGCGAAAAATGAGCAATCACGGCCAAAACTCTTGACAAGCTTTAAAATAACCTATATAATTAGTTTGAAGTTAAATAAAATTTTATTTAATTTACTCTTACAAGTTTTGGTGGCCCGCCACTAGCGGGTAATTTAACCAAAGCTATTTTTGTTTTAATTAGCATTTAAGCGCGTTTAATGACACGAGAAAATCAGCCAATCAGCTCCAAAGATTTTATTGAAATGCTGGGCGAGGTGCTGGAATTAATGCCGGCCGCCACTTTTAAAGTCAGGCTGGAAAACGGCCATGAAATTTTAACGCACCTTTCCGGAAAAATGCGCATGAATAAAATCAGGTTGCTACCCGGAGATAAAGTTAAAATTCAAATCAGCCCTTACGATTTAACCAAGGGAAGAATAATCTATCGCATGTAATAATATTTATGAAAGTTAGAAGCAGCGTAAAAAAAATTTGTAAAGATTGTAAAATAATTCGGCGCAAAGGCCGTGTTTGCGTTATCTGCAAAACGCCTAAGCATAAACAGCGCCAAGGATAAATGAGTTAAAAGTTATAAAGTTAAAAGTTAATTGCAATAAACATAAATAATTTAACTTTCTACTTTATAACTTTCTACTTTTAACTAATTTATATGGCAATTAGAATCGCGGGAGTAACCATACCCAATGAAAAAAGAGTGGAAATCGCTCTGACCTATATCTACGGCATCGGCTTGTCCAAGTCGCAGAATATTTTAAGCGTGGCTAAGGTTAACCCTGACACCAGAGTAAAAGACCTGACCGACGAACAGGCCAATAAATTACGGGACTTAATTGAGAAGCAGAATAAAGTAGAAGGCGATTTAAAGCGCGACGTTTTCGCCAACATAAAAAGGCTGAAAGAAATCGGCTCATACCGCGGTTCCCGGCATGCTAAAGGCCTGCCGACCAGAGGCCAGCGCACTAAAACCAATAATCGGACCGTGCGCGGCAACGTCAGAAAAACCGCGACTTCGGGCAAAAAAATGTCAGCGCAGAAAACCTAATAAACAATAATTAAAATATGGCGGAAGAACAAAAAACAGAAGAACAAAAACAAGAACCTGAAATCATAGCTGAGTCCAAACCGGAGCCGGAAGGCGAACTGGTGGTTAAAAGCGATTTGAACCAGCCGGAAGAACTGCCCGAGGAAGTCAGAAAAAAACTGGAAAAAACCAAGGAAGATAAAAAAAATTCCAAGAAAAAAGGCCGCAAGAAAAAAATCGATAAACGCGTCGCCGTCGGCGTGGCGCACGTTAAAGCGACTTACAATAACACGATCGTGGCTTTAACCGACCCGACCGGCAACGTCTTGTCTTGGGCTTCGGCCGGCATGGCCGGCTTTAAGGGGCCGAAAAAATCCACGCCTTACGCGGCGCAGATTATAACCAGAATCGCCGTGGAAAAAGCCAAAGAATTCGGCTTAACCGAAGTCAGCGTCCAGGTTAAAGGCGTAGGCACAGGCCGTGAATCGGCGATCAGAGCCTTAAACGCCAATGGTTTGATAATTACTTCAATCAAAGATATAACGCCTATACCGCACAACGGTTGCCGGCCTAAAAAACCTAGGAGAGTCTAAAATTATGTCAAAATATTTAGGAGCAAAATGCAAACTATGCCGACGCGAAGGCGAAAAATTGATGCTTAAAGGCGAGAGATGTTCGACCGGCAAATGCGCCATAGTCAAAAGAAATTATCCGCCCGGACTGCACGGACCGAAAGGCCGCGCCCGACAAAGCGGCTATAATATGCAATTAAGGGAAAAGCAAAAAGCCAAAAGAATGTATAATCTTTTGGAAAAGCAATTCGCTTTAAGCTTTGAACGCGCGCTCAAACAAAAGGGCCCGGCCGGTGAAAATTTGCTTAAAATTTTAGAAACCAGGCTGGATAATGTTATTTACCGCCTCGGCATTGCGCCGTCGCGCGCCCAGGCCCGCGTCTTAGTCTCGCATGGCCATTTTCAGGTTAACGGCGGCAAAGTTAACATACCGTCGTTTAACGTTAAAACCGGCGATATTATCAAAATTAAAAAATCCAGCTTGCCGAGCAAGCAATTCGCCAACTTGGCCGAACGGCTTAAAAAAATTGAGATTCCGGGCTGGCTGAATTATGATATAAAAGATAATAGCGCCAAGGTATTGCATCTGCCGTCGCCGGAAAATTTTGAATCAATTATCAAGACCCAGATGATCGTGGAATTCTATTCCAAATAAAATTTTTTTAAATAATTAAAACTATATGCAAAAAATAGCTTTGCCTCAAAAGGTGGAATTTTTGAAAGGCGCCGACGATAATTCCAAACAAATTGTCATTAGCCCTTGCTTTGCCGGCTACGGCACGACTTTAGGCAATGCTTTACGGCGCGTACTTTTATCATCTCTGCCCGGCGCGGCCGTTATCGGCGTTAAAATCAAGGGCGCGGACCACGAGTTCATGTCCCTGCCGCACGTTAAAGAAGACGTTTTAGAATTAATTTTAAATTTAAAAAAACTGCGCTTAAAAGTTTTTACCGAAGAAGTGGTGAAATTGGAGCTTGACGCCCGGGGCGAAAAAGAAGTTACGGCCTCGGACATAAAAAAGAGCGCCCAAGTGGAAATCGCCAATCCTGACCTGATCTTAGGCCATATTACGGACATGGCCGGCAGCCTGGTGATGGAAATTTCCGTTGCCTCGGGCCAAGGCTACGTGATCGTGGAAAATCGCGAAAAGAAGGCTAACGAAATCGGCTACATCGACATGGATTCGATTTTTTCTCCGGTCTTAGCGGTTGGCATCAGCGTTGAAAATATGCGCGTCGGTAAGATGACCGACTGGGACAAGCTGGTTTTAAACGTCACGACCGACGGTACAATCACGCCGGAAGACGCTTTTAAGCAATCAGTGGAAATCCTGATCAGCCAATTCAGCTCGCTGGTCGGCAGGGTAGAGGAAGAAAAAGCCGAAGCGCCGGAAGAAGCGGCCCCGGAAGAAAAAGCCGAAGCGCCGTCCATGGTTTTAGGGCTTGAAGAAAAGGCGAAAAAAAGAGGCCGGCCGAAGAAAGCTTAATAAATAATTGGTTATTATTGTATGAGACACAGAGTAAAAGGAAAAAAATTAGACAGAAAAAAGGCTCCGCGCGAGTTGATGCTTAGAAATTTGGCGTCCAGCATTATAATTTACGAAAAAGTAAAAACGACCGAAGCCAAGGCTAAAACCGTTAAGCCGCTTTTGGAAAAAGCTATAACCTTGGCGGTTAAGGGCGGTTTGTCGGCGCGCCGGGAATTAATCAGCTTCCTGCCGCAAAAAATGGCCGTCAAAAAGGCCATGGAAGTTTTGGCTGAAAAATATAAAGGCCGGGCCGGCGGCTATAGCCGGATAATCAGGCTGGGCAGCCGCCAAGGCGACGGCGCTAAGGTCGTCCAAATTGAACTGGTATAATTTTATTTATATGGTAAAAATAGAAAGAAAACTTCATAAAATTGACGCGGAAGGCAAGGTGGCCGGACGATTAGCCACGCAAATCGCTTTGATTTTGCGCGGTAAGAACAAGCCGGAATACCTGCCTCATTTGGATATGGGCGATATGGTGGAAGTGAAAAATATCGATAAGCTGAAATTCAGCGGCAAAAAGATGGAACAAAAAAAATATTACAGCTATTCCGGCTATCCGGGCGGCTTAAAAACCAAAAAAATTATAGACGTTAAGCCGGCCGAAGTTTTAAAAAAAGCTGTGCGCGATATGCTGCCGCCGACTAAACACCGCGTCAACATGCTAAAAAGATTAATAATCAATTAATATGACCGAAGCAGAAGCTATAAAATTTAAAGGCAAATTCATTACTCAAACCGGCCACAGAAAAACTTCAACCGCCCGCGTCAGAGTCTATAAGGGCGGCGAGGGGATTATGGTGGTTAACGATCTGCCGGCGGAAAAATATTTTAAAGAAGAAGACTTGTTCGCTATAATCAACCAGCCGATGAAGCTGACCGGCTTGCAAAAAGATTTTAATATCTCGGTTAACGTTTCGGGTGGCGGAAAAAAGGGCCAGGCCGAAGCCGTGCGCCATGGCATCGCCCACGCGCTTTTGGAAATCAACCCGGAGTTAAGGCCGTCCTTAAAAGTTAAGGGCTGGATAACTCGCGACGCGAGAAAAAAAGAGAGAAAGAAACCAGGGCTCAAGAAAGCTCGTAGAGCCCCGCAATGGGCCAAACGCTAGTTTGGACCATTGCGACCAAAGGGTTATAGGGAAAAGGATTTTCCCTATCTGCTTCCGAGGGAAGGAATATTAAGGAAACCGGGAGGTTTCCTTAAGGAGCGCCAGCGACACGCAATGGGCCAAACGCTAGAAAATTATTACTTCCAGATAAACCCCCGCTTAAGGCGGGGTTTTATTTTTATTTAAAATCAGCTATAATAAAAGCATTATTTTATGCCGGAAAAAATCTCCAATCTAGCTAAAAATACATCATATTTTACCTTGGCCTTGATTTTACAGAAAGTCATCTCGTTTACTTATTTTACCCTGATGGCGCGGGCCATCGGTCCGGCCGATCTAGGCAAATATTATTTTGCCATCGCCTTTACATCCATTTTTGGAATTTTTATCGATCTGGGACAGTCCAGCGTCCTAACGCGCGAAGCGGCCAAAAAGCCGGGCGAAACCGATAAAATCTTAAGCGCGATATTTTTAACAAAGCTGCCCTTGGCGCTGATTTCCAGCTTGGCGGTTTTTGCTTTGATTAATTTTTCCGGCTATCCGGACATTACGAAACAGCTGGTTTACCTCTCCATGCTCTGCATGGTGCTTGATTCTTTTACCTTGACTTTTTTCGCAGTCAGCCGCGGCTTTCATAATTTAAAATACGAAAGTATCGCTTCGGTGATTTTTCAGTCAATCGTTTTTATCGGTATCATGGCCGCTTTAAGATTTAATTTAGGGCTTTACTGGCTGATGATGTCATTGGTGGCGGCCAGCGCCTTTAACGCTCTGTTTTCTTTTTTCGTCTTAAAGCGTCAATGGAACATTAAAATCAATTGGCGGCCCGACCGGCCGCTGATTAAAAGCATTTTAGCCGTCTCCGCGCCGTTCGCGGTTTACGCGATTTTCCAAAGGCTTTACATGTATTTTGATTCCGTGCTGTTATCTCTTTTTTCCAGCGATCACCAGGTCGGCATTTATCAGATTCCGTTTAAAATAATTTTCGCTTTGCAATTTCTTCCCCTGGCTTTCGTGGCTTCGCTTTATCCGGCCTTAAGCTCTTATTGGCATTCTAATCGCCCCCAGCTCTCCATAACCTTCGAGCGGGCCATGAACTATCTGATAATCATTTCCTTGCCCGTTGCCGTCGGCGGCGCGGTCTTAGCCGATAAGATCGTTTTAATCTTTAAAAGCGGCTTTATGGACGCGGTTTTGCCTTTGCAGATTACCATGGCCGCGGCTGTCTTTATGTTCCTTAATTTTCCGGTTGGCTCGCTACTGAACGCCTGCGACCGGCAAAAAACCAATACCGTCAACATGGGCATTGCTTTGGCGGCCAGCCTGGTTTTAAATTTAATACTTATCCCGCGCTGGGCGGCGATCGGCGCTAGCTTAACGGTTTTAATCACGAATCTTTTGATGTTTATTTTAGGCATGGCGGTCGTGCCGCGAATTACCAAGTACGACTGGAAAAAAATATTAATCATGGCCGCTAAGTCACTTCTGTCCGTTTTAGTTATGGGCACGGTTGGTTATTTTTTAAAAAACCGGATAAATTTAATCTTCACCGTATTTACCTCCGGCTTAGCATATCTGATTGCTCTATATGTTTTAAAAGGCTTTAACCAAGCCGATCTTACCAGCATCTATCAATCATTCAGTAAAAAAACTTCATGAAAACCCTACTATTTACGCTTGAATATCCGCCTTTTCGCGGCGGCGTGGCCAACTATTACGGTAATTTGGTTAAATATTGGCCGGAACCGAGCCGAATTTTTGTTTTAAAAGACAATTTAATCAACCAGCGTCTGCCGTTTTTAAAATGGCTGCCCGCTTATTTTGCTTTAGTAAAAAAAATCAGGCAAGAAAAAATTGAGCATGTCATAGTCGGTCAGATTTTACCCCTGGGCACGATCGCCTGGCTTTGCTCTAATTTTTGTAAAATAAAATATTCGGTGATTCTACATGGCATGGATTTTACCTTTGCTCTGAAAAGCGCCAGAAAAAAATGGCTGGCCGGAAAGATTTTAAACCATTCAGAAAAAATAATTTGTTCAAACAGCTATGTCGCCGGTTTAGCGAAACAAACGTTTCCGGACATAGCGTTGAAAGTTAAGGTAGTCAATCCGGGAGTGGAGCCATTTTTGTCATCTCGAACGGAACGGAGTGGAGCGAGAGATCTCTTAAATTTGCCGACAACCGCAGACAAGGGATTTCTCCCTTCGGTCGAAATGACAAACAAAATTATTCTTTTAAGCGTTGGCAGATTAGTAAGGCGCAAAGGCTTTGATAAAGTGATAGAAGCCCTGCCGGAAGTCTTAAAACGGGTACCAAACTTGGTTTATGTAATAATCGGCGATGGTCCAGAACTGAAGAGTTACGAGTTACGAGTTACGAGTTACGGATTAAAAGAACATGTCAAGATCATTGAACATGCCGGTGACACGGATCGCGATAGCTGGTACAATATTTCAGACATCTTTATTATGCCGTCCAGAAGCTTTAATGGCGATTTTGAAGGCTTCGGCATCGTTTATCTTGAAGCCAACCTAGCAGGAAAACCGGTAATCGCCGGCCGGAGCGGCGGCACGGCTGATGCCGTAGTCGACAGCGTTACAGGACTGATGGTTAATCCGGAGAAGGTAAATGAAATCACCGAGGCCATAGTTAAGTTAGCGCTTGATCCGGAACTAAGACAGAAACTGGGCGAACAGGGGGGAATACGCGCCATGAACGACTTTAATTGGGCAAATCAAATAAAAAAAATATATCACAGTTTAGTTGAAAGTTATAAAGTAAAAAGTTGAAAGTTTCTACATATAAGCGTTTAACTTTATAACTTTAAACTTTATAACTTTTTACTTTTATGATAAGCATCATCATTCCAATTTACAACCAAGCCGAACATCTGCCTAAGCTGTTAGACAGTTTAAAGCAACAGACTTATGATAATTATGAAATTATCGTGGTAAACGACGGCTCGACCGATGACGTTAACTCGGTCATAAAAAAATATAAAGCGCTTTTTGGCTTTAAATTAAACTATCTGGAAGAGGAAAATAAAGGCGCTAACGCGGCCAGAAATTACGGCGCCCGCTTGGCCAAGGGAGAATATTTGCTATTTTGCGACGCGGATATAATTGCCGAGTCGGACATGCTGGAACTGATGGTAAAAAACCTGCAAGCCGACCCGAGCGCCGGCTTTTGTTACAGCTCGTTTATCTGGGGCAAAAAAAAATTCACTTTATGGCCTTACGATTCCGCCAAACTGCGAAGGATGCCGTATATTAATATCACTTCGCTTATCAGAAAAGAATATTTCCCCGGCTTTGACGAAAGCTTGAAAAAATTCCAGGATTGGGACTTATGGCTGACCATGGACGAGCATGGTCATGGCGGAGTTTGGCTAAATAAATTTCTTTACCGAGTTAGCTTAAGCGGCAACCAAACCATGAGCCGCTGGCTGCCCTCGCTGGCTTATAAATTATTGCCGTTTCTCCCGGCTGTAAAAAGATATAATCAAGGCAAAGAAATAATCAGGCAAAAACATAATATAGTATAAAATTAAAATGAAAAAAATTTTTTTACTAATAATTCTAGCCGAACTACTATCATTTTTAGGCTATTATTTTCAAATAATAAATTTTTTGGCATTTTTCGGCCTGGCGATCCTGATTTTGATTTTAACTTTGCGCCGGCTGGAATACGGCGTATACTTACTGCTGGCTGAACTGTTTATCGGCTCGTTCGGCTATTTATTTTATTTTGAAGCCGGCGGGCTTAAAATCTCTCTGCGCCTGGCGCTTTGGCTGGTCGTCATGTCGGTTTGGCTGGCCCGAACGGTTTTACAATGGATTAAAACCAAAAAGCTGGCTGTTGATTTTTTCCTGTCATCATATTTTTACTATTTTCTGGCTTTATTTATTTTTATTGCCTGGGGCGCGGTTAACGGACTGATTAATAAAAACCTGACCGGCAATGTTTTTTTTGATTTTAATAATTGGCTTTATTTTTTACTGATTTTTCCGCTTTATGAAATCGCGCGAGATGAAAATAATCTAAAAATTATTAAACAAATTTTTTTAGCGTCAGTCAGCTGGCTCAGCCTTAAAACCATAATTTTAGCTTACTTTTTCTCGCATAGCTTTGACTTTTTTAATCTTGACCTTTACCGCTGGGTCAGGCTCTCCGGAGCAGGGGAGATTACCCAGGTTGTGCCCGGCTTCAGCCGAATTTTCATGCAGTCGCATATTTTTGTCTTGATCGGATTTTTTATAATACTTTTTACCATAATTAGGCACATTAACGAGAGCAACAAACAATATACTTTATACTTAATACTAAATACTTTATACATATCCGCCATCATCATCAGTTTTTCCCGAAGTTTTTGGCTGGGGCTGGCGGCCGGAGGATTAGTAATTTGGCTGATTGCCATTTTTAAATTAAAGATCAGCTTTAAACAATTTATAATTTTTAACAGCTTGGTTTTACTTTCAATAATTTTCAGTTTGTCGTTAACCGCGGCGGCAATTAAATTTCCTTACCCGGCGCCGACCGCCGGCTTTGACGCGGCTAGCGTCCTAAGCGAGCGGGCGACCAGCCTGACCGGCGAGGCCGGCGCTTCGTCGCGCTGGCAGCTTCTAACGCCGCTACTAGAAAAAATAAAAACCGCGCCGCTACTCGGGCGGGGCTTCGGCGCGACCGTCACTTATAGATCAAACGACCCGCGCGTGCTTGAGTCTAATCCCAACGGCCTTTATACCACCTACGCCTTTGAATGGGGCTGGCTTGATGTCTGGCTAAAATTAGGCTTATTCGGCCTATTGGCATATCTGGCTTTGTTTGCTAGAATCATCATTAATGGTTTAAAAAACGGCTCAGCGCTAGCCCTGGGTTTGGCGGCCGGCCTGATTGTTTTAGCGGCCGTCAACGTCTTTAGCCCTTACGTCAATCATCCGCTAGGAATAGGATACTTAATACTCGCTTCATTCATTATTGATAGTACTACTTTAAAAACTATTAAAGATGCGCCATAATAGTTTGCTTGATTAATTTCTAAACAATGAATTAATTTTTCAATTTTAAAATAAAAACTTAATTGAAAATTATAGCATTGAAAATTGTTTGAAAATTGGAAATTGATAATTGAAAATTATTAATCTAGGATGGGTCTTGCGCAAACCACTAATTTCCTGTATATTATAAATTATACAATTTTATTATAAACAAATATGCCCGACCAAATCATTTCTCAAGAAGGCTATGACAAATTAAAAAAAGAGCTGGATGACCGGCTGGGACCGAAGCGCATGGAAATCGCGTCTCGCATTGAATCAGCTAAAGAGCTGGGCGATTTAAGCGAGAACGCCGAATACGCCGAAGCCAAGGACGAGCAAGCCTTTAACGACGGCCGGATCGCTGAATTGATGGCCTTACTGAAAAATGTAACTGTAGTGGGCACAAACGGCGACAAGCATAAAATCGGCATGGGATCAAAAATCACCGCCGTAACCGACGGGAAAACCAGGGAATTTACCATAGTCAGCTTTAACGAAGCTAATCCGACCGAAGGCAAAATTTCCAATGAATCGCCCTTAGGCGTAGCGTTTTTAGGCAAAAAGAAGGGCGATAAAATCGCGGTCAATACCCCGCGCGGCACGGTAGTTTATGAAATTCTAGGCATAAAATAAATTGCAGCTAAAAAAACGAGCTTACAAAATGAGCTTGTTTTTTATTTTGACTTTTACGCCAAAATCCGGTAAAATAATAACATTAAACAAGTATCTTAAATAACTAATATGACCGAAAAAATAAGCGAACGCTCGGACCGTTTAAAAAAGCTTGAAGAACTCAAAAAAATAGGCATCAGCCCGTATCCGGCCCAGTCGCGAAAAAGCCACTCGACCGGCCAGGTTTTGGCTGATTTTGAAAAATTGGAAAAAACGGCAACGCAATTAATTCTAGCCGGCCGCCTAAGAAGCCTGCGCGCGCACGGCAATCTGACTTTCGCGCATCTCGAGGACGCGAGCGGCAAAATTCAGCTGGCTTTTTCTAAAAAAGAAATCGGCGCGGATAGCTATAAAATGTTTTCAAAATTTATAGACATCGGCGATTTTTTAGAAATTTCCGGCACGGCTTTTTTAACCCATAACGGCGAAAAGAGCGTCATGGTTAAAGACTGGAAACTTTTAACTAAAACTATCAGGCCACTGCCGGAAAAATGGCATGGCCTGGCCGACGAAGAAGAGCGCTTAAGAAAACGCTATCTGGATATTTTATTTAACGATGATGTTCGCGAGATGTTTTTAAAGCGCGCTAAATTTTGGCAGTCAACCCGCGATTTTTTGGTGGGTCAGGGCTTTTTGGAAGTAGAAACCCCGGTCCTCGAAAATACGGCCGGCGGCGCGGACGCCAAGCCGTTCGCCACGCACCATAACGCGCTTAATTTAGACGTTTTTTTACGCATTTCCATGGGCGAGCTCTGGCAGAAGCGCCTGATGGTCGCGGGCTACGAAAAAACTTTTGAAATCGGCCGGCAATTCCGAAACGAAGGCATGGACGCCGAGCATCTGCAAGATTACGCCCAGATGGAATTTTACTGGGCTTACGCCGATTATGAAATGGGCATGAAACTGGTGGAAGAGTTATATAAGTATATCGCCGAGCAAACTTTCGGCACGCTTAAATTTAAAATCAAAAACTTTGAAGTTGACTTAGGGAAAAAGTGGGAACGCTATGATTACTGTGAAACTGTTAAAAAATATACGGGGATTGATATTTTGGAAACGGACATTAAAGCCATAGAAAAAAAATTAAACGAACTGAAAGTTGATTATGATAAAAAAGGCTTTAATCAGACGCGCGCCATTGATAATTTATGGAAATACTGCCGGAAGCAGATCGGCGGTCCAGGCTTTTTAGTCGGCGTGCCGGTTGAGGTCTCGCCTTTGGCTAAGCGCGATGAAAAACATCCGGATTTAAGCCAAAGGTTCCAGGTGATTATCGCCGGTTCGGAATTGGGGAACGGCTACTCGGAATTAAACGACCCGCTGGATCAGGCCGAAAGATTTAAAGAGCAGGCTAAGTTACGCGAAGCCGGTGACGAGGAGGCCCAGATGTTTGACGCCGAATTCGTGGAAGCTTTAGAATACGGCATGCCGCCGACCTGCGGCTTCGGTTTTTCCGAACGCGTCTTTTCTTTTCTCATGGACAAGCCGGCCAGAGAATGTCAGATTTTTCCGCTAATGAAACCAAAAAATTAACACTACTATGAATCTAGGAATAAATAAAACACAAGCCGACCAGTTAGTTGATCAATATATCACTAATCAAATTACCAAATTCCACTTGCTAGAAAGCGAAGCCATCATGCGCGCCTTGGCCGAGCGTCTGGGCGAAGACCCGGAAGAGTGGAGGATAATCGGCTTGCTCCATGATATTGATTGGGATTTAACTAAAGACAACCCGAAAGAGCATTTAGTTAAAGCGCCGGAAATTTTACGTCAAGCTGGCGGAAGCGAAGATCTTATTAGCGCCGTAGTCTCCCACGGCTACGGCCAGCCAGCCTGCGGCGCGCCGCAGGATAAAGAGCGCCAGACCAAGCTGGAAAATGCCTTGGCCGCGGCTGAAACCGTTACCGGCTTAGTCGTCGCTTCGGCCTTGGTCCAGCCGGAAAAAAAGCTGGCCAATGTTTCTGATCAGTCATTAATGAAAAAATTTAAGAATAAAAGTTTTGCCGCTAATTGCAACCGCGAGATTATTATGGAATGCGAAAAAATCGGTCTGACCTTGGATGAGTTTTTGAATTTGAGCTTGAAAGCGTTGCAGTCTATCGCGGATAAATTAGGATTATGAAAACAGTTTTAGCCTTCGGCACTTTTGATATATTTCACCCCGGACACGAGAGTTTTTTGCGTCAGGCGAAAAAATTCGGCGAATTAACCGTGGTTATCGCCCGGGACAGGACGGTCAGGCAGATTAAAGGCAGATTGCCGCATAATAAAGAAAAAGCGCGCCAGCGAGCTGTTAGAGCCTCGCGTCTGGCCGCTAAAGTCGTCTTAGGCAGTTTAACCGATAAATACGCGGCCATAAAAAAATACCGGCCGGGTGTGATCGCTTTAGGCTATGACCAGCGTTATTTTACCGAACCGCTTAAGCAATTTAAAATAAAAATTGTCAGACTTAAGGCTTTCAAGCCGGACAAATATAAAACATCATTATTATATGGGCATAAAAGTTGAATTTAATCCTGATTTAGCTCTAAGAAATATCAGTGATTTTAAAAATGGCGCGAGAATTATGGAAGAATGCATTCCGGAGAATTTGGAAGCCGGAAAAATTTATGATTTTCTAAAAAAGGATTTAAGAAACTACTGGCTGGAAGGCGAAATACCGCTGGTTGAAACCAAGGGCGGGGGAGACTTATCACGTCCGCTGGCCAGCGTAATTATCCTGGAAGCCACGCATTTTAAACAAGACGGTGATTTATTCACTAAAGGTAAATATAAAGTGATTGACGTTTTTCATGATGATGAAATCCATTTTGAAAATTTAGACCGAATAAAATAATTATGCATAAAGCCGTCGGCGCGATCATCAAACAAGGCGATAAAATTTTAATGGTTGATCGAAAAAACATTCCCTTAGGCTGGGCCTGCCCAGCCGGGCACGTTGAAGCAGGGGAGACGCCGGAGCAGACTCTGGTCAGAGAAATTAAAGAGGAAGCTGATTTAGAGGTTAAAGAATATAACTTGATTAAGCATGAATTTGTGCCTTTCGGTACCTGTAAACGCGGCTTTACCGGCCATGACTGGTATATTTACGAAATTACCGACTGGCGGGGCGAAGTAGAATTAAGCCCAGAGCATAAAGCGATCGGCTGGAAATCAATTGAGGAAATAAAACAGCTCGAGCTTGAAGAAATTTGGCAATATTTTTTTAAAAAACTTGGAATTATATGAAAATCACCCTTTGCGGCAGCGTTAAATTCGCTAAAAATTTTGTGGAAATATACAGGCGGCTGGCAGCCATGGGCCATGAACCAATGATGCACGAAGAAATGTTCAGCATCGCCGACGGCACGGCCGAATCAATCATTAAAGGCATTGCCAAAGACCACGCCAAGCTCAAAAGAGACGAAGGCTTTATAAAATGGTGGCATGACTGCATTAAAAGAAGCGACGCGATTTTAGTCTTGAATTACGATAAAGGCGAAATAAAAAATTATATCGGCGGCAATGTTTTAATGGAAATCGGCTTTGCTCATGTTAATGATAAAAAAATCTTTTTACTCAATCCTATTCCGGAAAAAGTTAGTTATGCCGATGAAATAAAAGCTATGGCGGACACCGTCTTAAGTGGAGATTTATCTCAAATCAGTTAATATCCACATATGATAACTAAAATTCAAGAAAATCAAATAAAACAGCTGGCCAGAAAACAAGGCGTAAAATACCTTTATCTTTTTGGCTCCCAAGCTCGCGGCGATGAAAACCAGTCGAGTGATTTTGATTTTGCCGTTAAATTTGATGGAAAAAATAAAAACACCTTTAAAGCGAAATTGAGGCTAATGTCCGAGTTATCGAAAATTTTAAAAAATGACAAAGTCGACGTGATTGATTTTAACAAGGCCGAACCAATTTTAGCCTTTAACGCCATCAAAGCCGGCCAAGTAATTTATAGCCGTACGGAAAAAGAAAGAGTTATGGATCGAGTAAGGATCATGCAAGTTTATTACGATCGTCTGTATTATTATAACCGCCATTTTAAAAATGCCATCGATCAAATGGCGCAAGGAAAATTATATGTCTAATTATAAAGAAATCGCTCTGCGGCTGGAAAAAATTCGCGAATATTTGAAAGTTTTATTAACCTTGAAAAAAAATTGCTCTTTGGCTGATCTTAAAAGAGATAAAATATTGCGCGGAGCTTTAGAGCGCTATCTTCAGCTGGCGGCTGAAGCGTCGATAGATATCGGCGAAATAATCATCAGCGAACTAAAATTGCCGGCGCCGGTAACTAACAAAGAGGTTTTTGAAGTTTTAGGCGCGCAAAAAATAATCACGCCGCGATTAACCGAAAATTTTTCCAATCTGGCTAAGTTTCGGAATGTTTTAGTGCATGATTACGTCGAGGTTGATTTGCAAAAAATTTATAATTACTTGCAAAACGATTTAAGCGACTTTGAAAAATATATTATTGCTATAGCCAAATTCATAAAAAAATATAACAAATAAAAGTATGCTGGATATAAAATTCATCAGAGAAAACAAGGAGAAGCTGAAACTAGCGATAAAAAATAAAAACCTTAAGCTTGACCTTGATAAACTACTGGAAATCGACGAAAAGAGAAGGGGATTGGAATCAAAAATAGGTGAAATCAGGGCGGCGCGAAATCGGTTGGCCGATGAGCTTCAAAAAGGCAAGCCGTCCGAGGAACAAATCTCCCAGGGCAGAAAATACAAAGAGCAGATAGCCGAGCTGGAAAAAAATTCTTTAGAAATAAATGATTCTTATTTGGAGCTGATGGCTAAAGTGCCCAATATTCCTTCTGACGATACCCCGATCGGCCGCGATGAGAAAGATAATCTTGAAATTTATAAATGGGGTAAACCGACAAAGTTTAAATTTATACCCAAGAGCCACATAGAACTGGCCGAGGATCTGGATTTAATAGATTTTAAGCGCGGAGCCAAGGTCGGCGGCTACCGCGGTTATTATTTAAAAAACGAAGCCGTCCCCTTAGTTATTGCATTTTTAATGTACGCTTTGGAAAAATTAATTAAAAAGGGTTTTACGCCGGTCATCCCGCCGACTCTGGTTAAGGAATTCGCTTTATTTGGCAGCGGTTATTTCGCCGGCAAAAAATATAATTCGGAAACCGACGAAATTTATAAGATAGCCAATGACGAAAAATTAGCCGATGGAACCATAAAAAAAGAAGATCGATTTTTAATCGGCACGTCCGAACCTTCTCTTCTGGCCTACTATGCCGACGAAGTCCTAAACCTCGAAGATTTGCCCGTAAAATTCGCCGGCTTTTCTCAATGCTACCGTTCGGAAATCGGCTCATACGGCAAAGACACAAAAGGCATTTACCGCGTGCACGAATTTATGAAAATTGAGCAAGTTATAATCTGCCCGGCCGACGTTAAATTATCAGATAAATTGCATCAGGAGATGATTGAATTGTCTAAAGAGCTGCATAAAGATTTGGGTCTGCCCTTTAGACAAATTCAAATTTGCACCGGCGATATGAGTGCGGGAAAATACAAAATGTTTGATTTGGAAGCCTGGATTCCCAGCCGTAACGGCTATGGCGAAACAGGTTCAGCCTCAAACTTCTTGGATTGGCAAGCCAGAAGGCTGAATGTAAAATATAAAGATAAAAATGGAGAAAATAAGTATGTTTATATGCTTAATAATACCGCTTTGCCTACGCCGCGAATTTTAATCGCCATTTTGGAAAACTATCAGCGAGCCGACGGCTCAATTGCCATTCCCAAAGTCTTAAGAAAATTCATGCCGAGCAAATTGAAAATTATTAAAAAGAAAAAATAACATGCCGCGACAATTACTTATTTTACCAGGCTGGGGCGGGACAAGGGAGTCTTGGCGCAAATTTTCCGATTTGGCCAAAGATGATTTCCAAGTTATTTGTTTGGAATTGCCTTGTTTCGGCGCTGAACCCTGCCCGGCTGAAGCCTGGGGCGTAAAAGAGTACGCGGACTTCGTCAGCCAAAAAATTAAAGAGTTAAATTTAATTAAGCCGGTACTGCTCGGCCATTCGTTCGGCGGCCAGGTAGCGGCCTATTTAGCGGCGCGCGAGCCACAGTTAATCAGCCGGTTAGTCTTAAGCGGCGCCGCGGCTCTTCGCCCGAAACGCGGCTTAAGAAAGGCCGTTTTAGGCATTCTGGCCAAGTGCGGCAAGGCTTTTTTTAATATCCCGCCGCTAAAAAGCTTTAGCGTCCCGGCGCGAAAATATTTATATAAATTGGCTGGTGCGCTGGATTACGAAGAGGCGAGCGGCATTAAAAGAGAAATTTTTAAAAAAATTATCTGCCAGGATTTAACCGAAGAGTTAAAAAAAATTAAAACACCGACTTTAGTTGTCTGGGGGACTTTAGACAGCTACGTGCCGCTAACTAGCGGAAAAAAAATAGCCGAGTTGATTCCGGGCGCTCGACTGGAAATAATTTCCGGCGGAAAACACGGCCTGCATTTACAGCTGCCGGAAAAATTATACGAAATTATAAAAAATTTCTTAAAATAATGCCATGCCAATGTTCTTAATTTTTATATTGCTTTGGCTGTTAAGCGCTTTGGCCGATTACGGCCACTTTTGCTATGTCTGGCAATTTAAAGAATACCGGCTGGACCGATTGCGCGATTATGCCAGTACCCTAAGCGGCAAAAAATTTTTTTCCGGCTGGCGGGTTTTATGGCGGCCGTTTATTTATCTGATAATTTTTCTGATTACCCCGATAAATTTTAAAACTGCCGCCGTTTTATTCGCCGCGCTAACGATCGATTTATGTTTTAACTTTTGGGCATATCAAAAGCGAAATTTGCCGCGGCCAAAATTTACAATTAAGGCTCTCGGTTTGATCGCTTTCTCCATTTTAATCGAAGCTCTATTATTTTTCAGCTTTTACGCCGACCATAGAGTCTTTCTGGTCTTGGCTTTGCGCTGGTTTATTTTTTCTGTTTTGGCTTTGGCCGCGAAACTGCCGACCGGACTGGCGAAAATTATTTATTTGAAAATTGCCGAAAGTAAGCTCGCAAAATTCAAAAACCTGATTGTTGTCGGCGTTACCGGCTCTTACGGCAAAACCACGGTCAAAAATTTCCTGGCGCAAATTTTAAGCGAAAAATATAAAGTTATCATGACGCCGGCCAACATTAATTCAGAAATCGGCGTGGCCCAATTTATTTTAAAAAATAATTTTTCCGATTTTGATATTTTTGTGGTGGAGATGGGAACTTACAAAATAGGGGAGATTGCCGCGCTGTGCCGCGCGGTTAAGCCGAAAATCGGCGTTTTAACCGTAATCAGCGACCAGCATCTGTCGCTTTTGGGCAGTATAAAAAACACGCAAACCGCTAAATATGAGCTGCTCTACAGTTTGCCGGCGGACGGCTTGGCCATAACTAATTCAGACAACCAATATTGCCGTGAATTTTTATCTGAGTTAAAATGCCAAGTTAAAACTTTCGGCGCGCTGGCCGAATTTAAGCCTGATTGCTTAATCGCCGATATACTAAGCCAGGAAAAAGGCATTAATTTTATGGCCGCGCTTAAAAACGATGGGCAATTAAAAATAGCCGCGCCAGTAATCGGCGGACATAACAGTTTTAACATTGCGCCGATAATTTTAGCCGCTAAATTCTTAAAATTTAACGACCAGGAAATCATGAAAGCTTGCGCCGCGCTTAAGCTCCCGCCAAAAGTGCTGAACACTTATCTTTACGGCCAAAACCTGATTATTGACGACAGCTATAACGCCAACCCCGAAGGATTCTTAGCGGCCTTGGAGGTTTTAGCCGGCTATGGCGGGCGAAAAAAAATCATAATCACCCGGGGCATGCTAGAGCTCGGTCAGGCCAGCCGGAAATGGCATGAAACTGTTGGCAAGAAAATCGCAGAAATAGCTGACGAGTTGATTATCATATCCGAAGATTCAGCCGCTGATCTAAAGGCCGGCGCGGGCGCTATTAAAATAACAGTTGAAACCAATCCGGAAAAACTTCTGGAAATAATTAAAAATTTAAACGCTCAGAATAATATAATCTTACTGGAAAACCGCTTACCGGAGATGGTTCAGAGAGAAATAAAATCATAAAATGCCCATATTTAAAAAAACAATTTTTACCGGCTTCGCGCCGAATCTGACCGGACGAGACACTTTAACGGCGCTGGCTTATTTATTATTACCCTGGAAATGGCTTAGCTGGCGCGACGGCCAATACGCTGGCCAGGCCGAAACTAAAATAAAAAATTATTTTAGCGTCAGCCAGGCTCATGTTTTTGACAGCGGCCGCTCGGCTTTATTTTTTGCTTTAAAGGCCTTAGGCGCGGAACAGGGGACTGAGGTATTAGTCCAGGCCTATACCTGCTTAGTCGTGGCCAACGCCATTAAGTACGCCGGCGCTACGCCGGTCTACCTTGACGTCGGCGATGATTTTAATATTGACCCGCTTGACTTGGAAAAAAAAATTACGCCGCGCGCGAAAATTTTAATCATCCAGCATACTTTCGGCCAGCCGGCGCGGCTACAAGAATTATTAGCCATCGCTAAAAAATATAATTTAAAAATCATTGAAGACTGCGCCCATTCTTTAGGCGCCCGCTATCAGGGTAAGCTGACCGGCGCTTTCGGAGACGTCGGCATGTTAAGCTTTGGCTCGGATAAAATTATTTCCTGCGTCCGCGGCGGCGCGCTTGTAACTAACGACGAAGAAGTAGGTAAAAAATTATCCGATTATAAAAATAACTTGCCGCCATCGGCAGTTAGCAAAATCTTTCAGCACCTCATGCATTACCCGATTTTCTACGCCGGCAAAGCGCTTTACAGCTTAACCATCGGAAAAATATTGCTAAAATTAGCTAAAAATCTTAATATAATCAATAAAATCATTTATTCTGAAGAAAAAGTAGGGGATAGAATGAAAGACTATCCGGCACGCCTGCCAGATTGCTTGGCAAAAATTCTAATTAACCAGCTCGGCGAACTGGAAGAAATAATTAAGCACCAAAAAAAAATCGCCGGCCTATACGACAGCCTGCTTGACCATAAAAAAATCAACTTGCCGCTAAAAGCTAAAGCTGATTGTGTTTACCTTCGCTATCCGGTTTTAACGGAAAATCCGAAAAAATTAGCGCGCCTGGCTAAACAGCAGGGCATCATCTTAGGCGACTGGTATCAAACCCCAATCGCGCCGGCCGATATTATGTTTGAACCAACCGGCTATCGGCCAGGCGCCTGCCCTAAAGCCGAAGCCCTGGCCGGACAATCAATCAATTTGCCGACCGACCGGCAAATCAGCGAGACGGACGCGGCAAGAATAATCAGCTGCGTAAACGGCTCCTCGAGATAATAAAAGCAACCTATGCCCATAGAAATAAAAAATATTACCGATAAATCAGTCTGGGAAACTTTCGCGCTTGAATCAGGTTCGCGAAGCTTTCTCGGGTCTTGGCAATGGGGAGAATTCCAGAAAAAAATGGGCAACAAAATCTGGCGGCTGGGCATGTTTGACGGCGATAAGCTAGCCGGCACGGCCTTGGTAACTAAAATTAAAGCCAAACGAGGCACGTTTCTTTTAATCCAGCATGGGCCGAGTTTAATGGAGACCGACTGCTTGTCCGCCTACCAAAAAAATATTTTTTTAGCTTTGCTGGATGAGCTTAAAAAAATCGGCCGAACCGAGCAGGCCGGCTTCATCAGAATGAGCGCCTTATGGCGGAGAAATCCGGAAAATATCAATTTGATTAAAAGCTGCGGCTGGCGCGAAGCGCCGATGCACGCCAACGCTTACGAGGCTACTTGGGCGCTGGATATTGCCAAGCCGGAAGCTGAACTTATGGCCAACCTGAGAAAAACCACCCGCTACCTTATCCGCCAAGCTTTAAAAAACCCGGAGATCACGATCGAAACCAGCGCCAATCCGGCTGACCTTGAAGCCTATTTTAAACTAAATCAGGCGGTAGCCAAAAAGCAAGCTTTCACGCCATTTTCCGAGAGTTATATCAGGAATGAATTTGAAATTTTCTCCAAAGAAAATAACGCCCTGTTGTTTCTCGGAAAATATAAAGGCGAATTAATCGCCGCCGCCTTAGTAATTTTTTGGGCCAACACAGCCTTTTATCATCAGGCGGCATCAGGCTTAAAGCACGCCAAGCTGTCTATTCCATACTTAATCGCTTGGCAGGCGATTAAAGAGGCGCAAGCCAGAAATTGCTTGGTCTTTGATTTTTGGGGCTATACCAATCCGCAAACCGACCCAAAGCATCCTTGGGCCGGACCAACTTTGTTCAAAATGGGTTTTGGCGGACGAGCCTGTGAATACCTTAAGACGCAGGATTTTCCTCTGGCTGGAAAATACTGGTTAAACTATTTTGTTGAAAAATTAAGAAAAATTAAAAGAAAATATTAAGGAACTTTTGCGGTTTTGCCGTTTAATTGCTATAATTAAATTAATTCATTATTTTATGTTGCCGGTTGGAAATAAATATAAACAATTAAGGACGACGCGCCCCCAAAAAAGAAAATATTTATACAGCGCCAAAACCTATAAAAATCCATTTTTCCAGAATAAAAGATCGCGAGTCGGGCAAGGGGAGTCAGGCAATATAATAAAACTAGCAATTTTTGCCGCCGTATTAACGACTTTACTCCTTATTTGGCTGTTATTTTTTTCAAAACTTTTTAAAATAAGCAATATTGAAATAAGCGGGGCAAATGATAATTTAAAATCTGAGACCGAGGCAGCCGTTTGGAAAGTGGCCGGCGGCAGGGTAATTGGCAAAAATAATTTATTACTTTTTGATAAAACCGCTTTGAACGACGTTTTACAGTCAAAATTTTATTTGTCAGAGCTTACTATCAAAAAAAAGCTGTTTCACACCTTAAAAATCAGCTTGACAGAGAAACAACAAGCCGCGATTTGGCGCGAAGATGACAAATATTATTATATCGACTCTGATGGTATTATTATCAGCCAAGTTGATACCTTGAACATAAACAACCGCGATTACCCGCTAATTGAAAATCAAACTGAACTTAAGATTAATGACCGCCAAGCCAACATCAACCGTGATTCAATCAGCTGCGTTAATCACTTATTCAACGAATTTAAGGATAATAAGCACAATCTAGCCGTTGAGAGATTTATCGTCGATAAAGAAACCAACACCATAAAAGTCTCAGTCCTAGACGGCCCTAAAATATTTTATAACATAAAAGCCGACCTGGCTGAACAAACTGCCAAATTGGACATTGTTATCAAAGAAAAACTAAAAGATAATTTTAGATCAAAGGAACATATAGATTTAAGGTACTCCAATAATGTTTATATTAAATAATATTTTGCGACACATAATTATTCTACCGGCTTTTCTCGGGGTATACCGAAATAACATGAAGCTTACCGGCGGCCATGAGCGCAAGGGGGCGGAGAAGCCACGTTTTAACTGATTTTAACAATTATATACATTAAAATTAAAATGCTTAAAGGTATGTACATACCGGACGGCGTCGCAAATTTTAATATTCAAGCAATCATATGGAAAAGGTTTTTAAAACTTTATTCGTTTTAGGAGTAATTGTATTCTGCGTAGTAATTATCGGCGTTTTTTTATTAATTTTAAAACTTATTTTATTATTTACGCCCCAAATAGATATTTTTGGCATGACTATACAATGATACTAAGGCAACGGCTTAAAACAACAGCGAGATTATTTATCTAGCGTCGCATAAGTTATATTGTGCGACGCTATTATATTACAAATGACCGGCGGATCGCACACTCCTCTAATAATTTATAATCTAAGCGTTAATCGGCGGATAAGCTTACGGACAATTTTATTTTGAATAATCCTTTACCGGCGAATAAACTAAAATTTAAATAAAAATTTTGTAATTCCACCAGCGCCCCTAAGGCTCGCGCTTACACTATCGCCAATCCCCCGCTTAGGCGCTTATCTAAAATATCCTCCTAAAATCTTGTCTTGCTTTAGCTTCTTGATATTGCGTTTGACCTGGCGATAAAAAATCGGGTAATGGATTCTGGTAATTATCCGGCCTCTAAAGCGCGAGCGGTACGGCCGCTTAATATGGTGCGCCGCTTCATGAGCCAGGACGCTTAAGATAGCTGAAATTTTTTTCGGCTGTCTTTTTTTAAGCGTAAAAATATCAATCGTGATTAAGCCGGTTTTTAAATTTGTCCGGCCGATAATAATACCGCGTTTGGCATTAACGCGGTTATCAATTCTGGCCATTGGCCGAAAACGCAGATTATCAAGCCCAAAAACTCGTAAAGCCTGCTCACAGGCGTTTTGGACGGAAGTAAAATGGTCCATTTAATTAAGGCAGATATTCCAGCGGGTCAACCGGCACGCCGTTTAAACGGATTTCAAAATGCAGATGCGGTCCGGTGGTTAGCGGTCCGGCGCCGCTGGTGCCGGGCATGCCGCCGGATAAGCCGATCGCTTGGCCTTGCACGACATACTCATCCGGCGAGACGAAAATCCTTGAAACATGGCCGTACACCGTGGCCAGCCCGTTGCCGTGCACGATCATAATATAGCTATAGCCCTTGCCCGCGTCTTTAGCGATGGCGACATAGCCGGAGGCGGCCGCCTTTAAAGAACTGCCCTGGGAAGCCCTGATGTCGACCGCCGGATGTTCGAAAATATAGCGGTAAGGGTAATCCGGGTCATGGAAGTAAGCCATCACCCGATTTTTTATGACCGGCCAGATAAAGCCGTTATCGTTAAATTCCAATTTTTCGCCGGAAATCTTTTGCAGTTTGGCTCGGACGGTTTTTTCCAGGCTGACGATATCGGACTGGGCCTGCTCCTGCTCGCGCCTAGCCTGGTTTAATAAGCGCTGATACTCTCGTTCCGACGACCTGGTCTGGTCAAGCAAATTCACTTTATTTTCCTGCTCGCCGGACAAAGAAAGCTTTTTATCTTCTAAGTCAGCTACTAAGCCAGTCAATTCTTTCTGCTTGGCGCCTAAATTTTTCTGCTGATTTTCCAACTCTTGCTTTAAGCCTTTGAGCGATTCAAGGCTTTTGCCGATTTCTTTATTGATATCTTCCAAATATTTAACTTGGCTGACGAAATCGTTTAAGGTGCCGTTTAATAATAAAATTTCCAGGCTGGATTTATCATCCTGCTTTTGCATCAGCCTGACGACTGAGGCGATATGCTCTTTTTGGCTTTCAATCTGGGCATCTTTGTCTTTTATTTCTAAATTAACTTTGGCGATTTCCAGGTTAGTCCGGTCGATTTCCGTAGCCGCGCTGGCAATATCCAGCGCCGCTTTAGCCAAGCGGTTTTCTAAAATCGCCAGCTGGTTATTCAAACTGGCTTTTTCCCTTTGCTTTTGCTCGATCGCCTGGCTATAAACTTTTTGCTGATCCTGGATTTTTTTTATTCGGTCTTTTTGCTCCTGAATCTGCTTATTTAAATCTTTAACCTCCTGATTGTCCGCTTCGGCCTGACCCAGACTGATTATGGGGTTAGACAAAAATATAAAAATTAATATAAATATTGCTATATTTTTATAAAATTTTCGCATAATATTTTACAGTTTCTTAATTCCTAAATTTAGCCGCTTTAAACTTCGCTCTTTGCCTAAGACTTCGGCCACTTCAAACGGGCCCGGACTGGCGGCTCGGCCGGTTAGAGCGGCGCGCGTGGGCCAAAGATAATCCCCTAGTTTTAAATTATTGGCTTTCAGATAATCTATGATATTTTTTTCCAGATTTTCCTTAGTCCAATCGTCTTCGGAAATTTTTTCCAGCATGTCATAAATCATTTGTAAATTTTCTTTAATCTGCTCAGGCGCGGTTTTTTTCCAGACTAGCAGCTCAGGCTCGTAATCAGGAGCTTCTACGAAAAAAAATTCAGTCAATTCCCCAATCTCGCATAGCTTCTTAAGCCGCTCTTGCTCCAGACCAATGGCTTTTTTTATGTAATCAAAGCCAAATTTTTTCGTATAAACCTGATTTAAATAAGGCAGGCATAACTCTGCCAACTTTTCCAGCGGCATCTGCCTGATGTAATAGCCGTTAAAATAATCAAGCTTTTCTATGTCAAAAATCGCCGGACTGGTGCCCAGATCATGATAATCAAATTGCTCGACCATCTGGCCTAAGGACAATAGCTCGTTGTCGCCAGCCGGATGCCAGCCCTGCAGAACGCAAAAATTCAAAATCGCTTCCGCCAGATAGCCTTTGGCCCGGTAGTCCTCAACCGCCACGTCGCCCTGGCGCTTTGATAATTTTCCGCCTTCTTTATTAAGAGTTAAGGCTAGATGAATAAATTTTGGCGCCGTCCAGCCGAACGCCTGATATAGCAAAATATTTTTAGGAAAACTTGAAATCCATTCCTCGCCGCGCAGGACATGGCTGATTTCCATCAGATGGTCATCGACCACTACGGCAAACTGGTAAGTCGGCAGGCCGTCCGATTTGATTAAAACCTGGTCTTCCAGGTCAGTGTTTTTAAATTTAATTTCGCCGCGCAATTCGTCATGCACAATAGTTTCTCCTTCAAGCGGCATCTTTTGCCTGATGACAAAGGTTTGGCCGGCGTCCAGCTTGCTTTTAATTTCCGCCTCGCTTAACTCGCGGCAGGTCCGGTCATAGCGGGGCGGCAGTTTAGCCGCCTGCTGTTTTTCGCGCATGTCCTTCAGCCGCTCGGCCGAGCAGAAACAGCGGTAAGCCGCCCCCTGGTTTAATAAAATTTGCAAATGCTCATGATAAATATCTTTTCTCTCTGATTGGATATACGGACCAGACTCCCCGCCCAGCCCCGGCCCTTCGTCAAATGTAAGCCCGACCCAATCTAGTGTGTCTACTAAACTTTCGACCGCGCCGGCCACTTCCCTCTTCTGGTCCGTGTCTTCAATCCTTAGGATTAATTTTCCGCCCAAAGTCTTGGCCGCCAGATAATCAAACAAGACAGTCCTTAGACTGCCGATATGCAGATAACCGGTGGGCGACGGCGCGAAGCGCAGTCTGATATTTTTTGACATATACTGATTTTGTCATCTCGAGGAGCGAAGCGACGAGAGATCTTTAATACTTTTTAAATAATCATTCGTTTCCTTTTGCGAAATACCATATTCTAATAATAATTCATGGCTTAAATCTTTCATTACTGGATTTTCTGATTTAATTAAATTTAGCTTTTTCTCCCGGCGCCATTTCTTGATTTCCTTTTCTCTGGATATCGCGTCATCAGCATATTGATATTGCTCATAATATAGCAAATCTGTTAGCTTATATAATTTAGTAAACTTTGAACCCACGCCATTTTTATGTTCAATAATTCTTCTAACAATGTTATTGGTAAAGCCGACGTAATAAGTCGTTCTTTTAAAATTGCTCAGAATATAAACAAAAAATTGATATTCCCTCCTCATATATACCGCGTATTAAAGATTTCTCCCTACGGTCGAAATGACAGAAAATGGATTGTCATCTCGAGCTCTGAAAGGGCGAGAGATCTTTAATACTTGTTAAACGCCTGCTAATTAAAGATTTCTCCCTACAGTCGAAATGACAGACTCTTCAAACTTTTCCATAAAAATTTTGGCCGACGGCCGGCGCACCGGGTGGACTGATTCTACTAACTTTTCCGCCTCAACCCAGCGCCAAGCTGTATGTTCCCAAAAATTTACTTTGATATCTTTGTTATCGCCTAAAAATTCGGCGATGAACAATCCCTGGACTTGGCCTTTGTAGCCCCTAGCCTTAGCTAAAACCATGAACTTGCCCGTGGAGTCGCCGAATTCGTATTGATGCAGATTACTAAAAACCGCGACCGACTTGAATTTATCGGTATTTATTTCTTCTCTTAGCTCCCGTTCCCCGGCTTGAGCTAAGCTCTGGCCGTCCGTTCCGCCCTGGGGTAGCTGCCAATGGCCCGGACTGTCGGTCCGCTCCACGATTAGTATTTTAAATTTATCATTTTCGCGCTTAAAGAGCAAACCAACCACATTAGCGCGGTACAGCCAAGGCAAAACAAAACGCCATGCCAAAAATTTACAAGGAAAAACTATTACCGCCTGATAAATTCTTTTAATGCGCCAAGGTTGCTTGATTAAGCGCCACAGCCATTCCAGGCCGATAATTCGCAATATTTTCGGCGCGCGGCGGATGCGCCCGGTCAAAAAATCAAAGGCCCCGCCCACTCCCATTCCCAGTTTGGCGGACGGCAGTTTTCGCAGATTATGATAAATAAATTTTTCCTGTCGCGGCGCGCCCAGGGTGGAAAATATGATATCAGGCTTGAAGTCTCCGGCTTGAGCCAAAAGGTGCTTGGCCAAAACGGCTTGCCGCTCCACCTCAAAAACAGTAATTTCTAATTTGGGGTATTTTTTCTTTAAAGCCTGCCTAATTTCCTGGGCGCTTGACAATCCGTGGCGCCAATTAAACACCGCCACTCGCTTGGCTCGCTTCTCGGCCAGGGCTAAAATGTCTTTTAAAAGATCCGCGCCTGGGTATCTTTTTATGAAATGGCCTATGGCCAAAGCCGCCAGTTGCGGCCCTGAACCGTCCAGCACGGCCAAATCAGCTTTATTTAAGATGAAAAACAGCTCTTCGTCATGCCCGATCGCTTCTAAAATTATCTCGGCGTTAGGCGTAACGATCTGCCGCTGGCCGCCCCGCGCCAGATAATTTTCTATTTTTTCCAAAACCTGGCCGCGCCCCAAATTAGAGATATTTATGCCTAAAATATTGATTTTATCCATGGTCTTATTATACTTAATCTGACAAATTTTCGCAATAAAAAGAGGAGGTAACCATGGTAATGAGTTATCTCCTTTTCGCCTAAGTTTTTCCTCCTAGGGAGGTTGGCCGGCGGTTTGGCAATTTATTGCCGTTACTTCAGCTTCAGGGTCCTTGGCCAAAGCGGCTTGTTCCAATTTTTCCAGCACCAAAGCGACGTTTTCCGGTTTGGCTAAATCCGAGATAAACACAATGGCTTTACCGGAAATTTTGTCAGAAGCGTTGTGCACAAAATCACCGATGCCATTTCTGGCAATCTGGCAGACATGGAAAGCGCATTCTGACGAGTTGGTAGTGACCATTACTTTCTTGGCATTAGAGCGATAATCCGTTTTGAAATTCATGGCCGTCTTTCCCTCCTTTAAAAGTCCATTTATTCTTATCCACAATTATAGCATAGCTTAATGATAAAATAATATTTCTTGGTTATTATATACTTATCCTTGACCCCGTTAAATCCGCTTCAGCGGAAATTCGCAGCGAATTTATTTAACGGGGTTGACAAACCATTAGCGCCATATTATATTGAAGTTAGCACTCTAAGCTAAAGAGTGCTAACTAATTAACTAACTTTTTATAATAAAAATATGTTTGATAAATTTACTCATAAATCCCAAGAAGCGATTATCAACGCCCAGATCCTGGCCCAGGAAAACGGCCAGCAGCAGATCGAAGCTTTGCACCTACTCGCTTCCCTACTCGCTCAAAGCGAGAGCTTGATCAAGCCGATTCTGGAGAAGCTGGGCGTGAATTTTTTGGACATGCATAAACGGACCCAAACGGCTTTAGAAAAACTGCCGAAAATTTTAGTGGCGGCCAGCCTCGGTACGGTCCAGGGCACGGCCGAAGTGGCCATGATACTCGAACGCGCTAAAAAAGAAGCGGATAAAATCGGCGATGAATATATTTCAACCGAGCATCTGTTTTTATCGCTGATCGGCATAAAATCAAAAGCCCAGGATATTTTAATTAGCGCCGGCGTGGCCTATGACGAAGTTTTAAAAATTTTAGCGAAACTGCGCGGCTCCCAAACCATCACCGACCCGGAACCGGAATCAAAATTCCGCGTTTTGGAAAAATACGCGGTTAATTTAACTGAGCAAGCGCGGCAGGAAAAACTGGATCCGGTAATCGGCCGAGACGAAGAAATCAGGCGCATCATGCAAGTCTTGTCCCGCCGCACTAAAAATAACCCGGTCTTAATCGGCGAAGCCGGCACGGGCAAAACCGCCATCGTCGAAGGCCTGGCGCAAAGGATCGTTTCCGGCGACGTGCCCGAGACTTTAAAAGGCAAAGAGCTGATCAGCCTGGATCTAGGCGCCTTGGTCGCCGGCTCTAAATTCCGCGGTGAATTTGAAGACCGGCTGAAAGCGGTCTTAAAAGAAATCAAAGCCCAAGGCGGCAATATCATCTTATTCATTGACGAACTCCATACTTTAGTCGGCGCCGGCGCTTCCGAAGGCTCGATGGACGCTTCTAACATGCTTAAACCGGCTTTGGCGCGCGGCGAGTTAAGGGCGGTCGGCGCCACCACCACCAAGGAATATCAAAAATACATCGAAAAAGACGCGGCCTTAGAACGCCGCTTCCAGCCGATTTACGTCAGCGAACCGACCATTGACGACACGATCGCCATTCTGCGGGGCATCAAAGAAAAATACGAAGTGCATCATGGCGTGCGCATTACCGACGACGCGCTGATCGCCGCCGCTAAGCTGTCCTCCCGCTATATTACTGATCGATTCCTGCCGGACAAAGCCGTGGATCTGATCGACGAAGCCACCTCGGCCCTGCGCATGGAAATCGATTCGTCGCCGGACGAACTGGACGCACTTAAGCATGAAATTAAAAAACTGGAAATTGAAAAAGCCGGCTTGGTAAAAGAAGGCAAGCAAAACGCCAAGCTAAAAGAAATCAATAAAAAACTGGCGCAGTTAAAAGAAAAAGCCAATCAGCTGGAACTGCACTGGCAAAACGAGAAAAACGCCATCGGAAAAATCCGCGAATCAAAAAAACAAATTGATGAGCTTAAAGCTAAAGCCGAAATCATCGAGCGCCGCGGCGACGACTTAGCCCAGGTGGCGGAAATTTTATATTCAAAAATTCCGACTTTGGAAGCGGAAATAAAAAAGCAGCAAACCGAACTGGCTAAAATCCAAAGCGCCGGCCAAAGAATTCTAAAAGAAGAAGTTGACGAAGAAGACGTGGCTAAGGTAGTGGCGCGCTGGACCGGCATACCGGTTTCAAAAATGCTTGAATCGGAAATAAAAAAACTGGCCAAAGCCGAAGAGGTTTTAACCAAACGAGTGATCGGCCAGGACGACGCGATTCACTCGGTCGCCAACGCGATCCGCCGCTCCCGCGCCGGCATTTCGGAAGAAAAAAAGCCGATTGGTTCGTTTCTGTTCGTCGGTCCGACCGGCGTGGGTAAGACTGAGCTGGCTAAAGCTTTGGCCGAATTCATGTTTAACGACGAAAACGCGCTGATCAGGCTGGACATGAGCGAATTCATGGAAAAACATTCAGTGGCGAAAATCATCGGCTCGCCTCCCGGCTACGTCGGTCACGAAGATGGCGGGCAATTAACCGATAAAATCCGGCGCCGGCCCTATAGCGTGGTCTTGTTTGACGAAATCGAAAAAGCCCATCCGGATTTTTTTAACATCCTTCTGCAAATCATGGACGACGGACGCTTAACCGACGCCAAGGGCCGGGTAGTAAATTTCAAAAACGCCATCATCATCATGACTTCTAATTTAGGCAACGAAATCATCAAGCAATATTCCATCGGCTTTGCCGACACGACTGATGCTAAAACCGCGGACACGGAGCGCGCCGGCGAAATGAAAGAAAAAATCGACCAAACTTTAAAAGAAAATTTCAAGTTGGAATTCTTAAATCGTATTGACGAAGTCGTGATCTTTAAGAGCCTGAATAAGGAAGCCTTGTCGCTGATAGTTGACCTGGAGCTGGTCAAAGTTGAAAAACGCCTGAAAAATAAAGAGATTAACCTGAAAATCGCGGCCAAAGTCAAAAAAATGCTGGCCGAAAAGGGTTATGACATAACCTACGGCGCCCGGCCGCTAAAGCGGATCATCCAAAACATGATCCTAGACGAGCTGGCCATGGAAATCATCGAAGGCAAAATCAAACAGGGCGACAAAGTGGAAATCGACCTGGGTCTGAAAGATAAAATACTCATGACCGTGAAATAATCAGCTTATCATAGCCAGAAATCCGGTTTCTTTAAAGGAAACCGGATTTTTTAGTATAGCTGTAATTTGCTCCTCAGAGTAACGTATACTATAATGAGAATGTAACTCAAATAACCAATTTTCAATTCTCAATTTTCAAACAATTTTCAATTCTTTAATTTTCAATTGATAATTTTATCATTCATTGAAAATTGAAAATTGAAAGTTGAAAATTCTATGGCTAAAATAAAGTATTCACTGATATTTATTTTTTTTGTAATTACGTTATTTTACGCAAAAACCGTTGCCAAGGCTCAGGGCTTCGATCCCAGTAACATAATCAGCGACCTGGAAATTTTGGATTATACGACCATGGACCAGGCTGACATCCAGAAATTTTTAGAAAATAAAAATAGCTATCTGGCTAGTTATTCCTGCTTGGACGCGAACGGCGCGACCAAAAAAGCTTCGGAAATTATTTATAACGCGGCCGCGAATAATTACAATTGCAGCGGCGTCAGCTTAAGCGATAATCCAACCCTGGAAGAAAAGCAAGTCAAATGCCAAAAGGTTACCATCAACCCGAAATTTTTACTCGTGCTGCTGCAAAAAGAGCAAAGCTTGATTGAAGAAAGTACGCCGTCCCAGCGCGATCTTGACTGGGCAACCGGCTACGGCTGCCCGGATTCCGGCGGCTGCAATTCGCGCTGGCAGGGCTTCGGCAAACAGGTAAATTCCGCCGCCCTGCAATTCCGCGATTATCTTGATAATCCGCAATATTACACTTACAAAGCCGGCCAAACTTATACCTTTACCAATCCCTACGGCACGATTTCCAAAGAGCCGATAACGGTCACGCCGGCCAACCAGGCCACGGCCGCTCTCTATAATTACACGCCGCATGTCTATAACGGCAATTTTAATTTTTACAAAATCTGGCAGCGCTGGTTCACTAAGTCTTATCTTGACGGCTCACTGCTCCAGGCCTCCGGTGAAGCCGGCGTTTGGCTGATTCAAAACGGCGTTAAACGCCCCTTCGTCTCGAAAGCGGCCTTAGCTACCCGCTTTGACTCAAATAAAATAATCACCGTCAATAAATCCGACCTGGATAAATACGAAACCGGCGCGCCCATAAAATTCCCCCAATATTCGTTAGTCCGCTCGCCGCGCGGCACGATTTTCCTCCTGGTTGACGATAAAAAGCGCGGCTTTACCACCTCCGAATCTTTCCGTAAGATGGGCTTTAATCCCGCTGAAGTCATAAGCGCCAGCTGGGAGGACGTAAACGCCTACGCCGATGGCACGCCGCTGACCGCTTCTTCAACCTATCCGACCGGAGCGCTGCTGCAGGACAAAAAAACCGGCGGAGTTTATTATGTTTACGACGGCGCTAAAGCCCCCTTGCTTGATAAAATATTTTTGTCCACAAAATTTAAAAACAAAAAAATCATAAAAGTAGATCCGAAAGAGCTGGCGCAGTACGAGTCAGTCGACCCGGTAAAATTCGGCGACGGCGAACTGCTTAAATCATCGGTTTCCGCCTCGGTTTTCGTTATCGCTAACGATAAAAAACTTCCCATAACCTCGGGCAAAGTTTTTGAAGAGCTCGGCTATAAATGGGAAAATATTTACACGGTTCCGCCCCAAGTCCTGTATCTTTACGACGAGGGAACGCCGCTCACGGAAGCCATCGCCAGCACCGGCAATTAAGCGGCTTATTTAAAAATTATAAAATTTAAAAATTTTACAATATGCCCATCGTTTTTTCCGCCATCGTCCCCCACCCGCCGCTTTTAATTCCGACCATCGGCAAAGAAAATTTAAGCTTGCTTAAGCGGACTGAAGCTTCCTATCTGGAGCTTGAGCAGGATTTATACGCGGCGCAAGCCGAAACCATAATTATTATTTCGCCGCACGGCGAGCTCATGAATCAGAATTTTACCATGAATTTAAGCCCGGAATTTACCGGAAATTTTGAGGAATTCGGCGATCTGGCCACAAAATTCAGCCTTAGCGGCGATATCAGTCTGGCCCATAAAATAAAAGAAAAATTGGAAACCAAGGCGCCGCTTCAGCTCATAAGCCAGAGCCAGCTGGATTATGGTTCGGCCGTTCCGCTCTATCTCTTAACCGCCCATTTGCCGAAAATAAAAATAATCCCGCTGTATTATTCGGGATTGGATTTAAAAGCCCATTTTGCTTTCGGCCAAACGCTTAAAAGCAAGCTGCTGCCGTTACAAACGCGGGTGGCCGTAATCGCTTCAGGCGACCTGTCCCATCGCCTGACTAAAAACGCGCCGGCCGGCTATAGCCCCAAAGGAAAAAAATTCGATAAAAAATTAACCGACTGCCTTTTAAAAAAACAGACCGAAGACATAATTAATTTTAAGCCTGAGTTCGTCGCCGAAGCCGGAGAATGCGCTTTAAAATCAATCGCCATCCTTCTAGGAATTTTAGAGGGCGTAAAATACGAACCGCGGCTTTTGTCCTACGAAGCGCCCTTCGGCGTTGGATATTTGTCTATGAATTTCCGCTTATAATTATCGTCATTTTTCGCGCCGATCACCTTAAAAAAATATTTCCAGCTTTCCCCGTCATGGCATAGCTCCTTCGTGTCATTTAAGGCTTTTTCCACGATGACTCTGGGCTTAAGCTTACAGATTTTAAAGACTGAGCCGCGCTTGAATTCCGGGATGCTTAATTCCTTGATCACGCGCAAAGCCAAATCCTGCCAGACGTAAGTCGGCATTTTTTTCGCTTTTTTCGCGCTAAACAAATCCCCGATTTTTTCCATGCCTTTGTCTATTTGCATATTAGCATTATATCATATATACTTGATATTTAATACTTTATACTATATACTAACATGCCAATTTTGAAAATATTAACCGCGCCCAATCCCCTGTTAAGAAAAAAATCAGTCGAGATTGATTTAAAAAAAATCAGCGGCCGGGAATTAAAAAGTTTGGTGGCCGCCATGGCCAAAACCATGGTTAAAACCGACGGCGTCGGTTTGGCCGCGCCGCAAATCGGCAAAAACATCCGGCTGGTTTTGATTAATTCCAAAGACGGGGCTTTTTGTTTGATTAACCCGAAGATCAATAGTAAATCCTGGGCGCGCGAACTTGGCCAGGAAGGCTGTCTGTCCATTCCCGGAGTTTTCGGCCAAGTTAAACGCCATAAAAAAATCAGCCTGACTTATTTGAACGACCAAGGTAAAAAAATAAATCTGACCGCGGCCGGCCTGATGGCGCGGGTGATTCAGCATGAGCTTGACCACCTGGACGGAATTTTATTTATTGATAAAGCAACTGATTTGGAAAAAGTAAAAAGTTAATATGACTAAAACAAAAATAATTTTCATCGGTACGGCCGCCTTCGGTTTACCCGGCTTTAAGGCCTTGACAAACAACCCTGATTTTGAAATAATCTTAGCCATAACTCAGCCTGATAAGCCGATTGGCCGAAAACAGCTCTTATTCCCCTCGCCGATAAAAACCGCAGCGGAAAAACAGGGTATTACGGTTTTACAGCCTGAGCATATTTCAGACATCCGGGAAAAAATCGCCCTGCTTAAGCCGGATTTAATTATTGTGGCGGCTTACGCCCAGCTTATTCCGGAAGAAATTTTAAACATTCCAAAACACGGCTGCCTTAATCTGCACGCTTCGCTCCTGCCTAAGTACCGCGGCGCGGCCATTATCCCGGCCGCGATTTTAAACGGCGATAAACAAACCGGCTTGACCATTATAAAAATGGACAAGGGATTGGACACCGGACCGATTCTGGCCCAGCTGGCGGTTCAAATCGCGGAGGACGACACGGCCGACAGCTTATACGATAAACTGGCCGACGCCAGTCCGGAATTGCTAATTAGCGCTATAAAAAAATATTTGGCCGGGCGACTTAAGCCAAAAGCTCAAAACGAAAGCCAAGCCAGTTATGTTAAAACCTTAACTAAAGCCGACGGCCTCGTAGACTGGAATAAGCCGGCCGCGGAGCTGGAGCGATTTATCAGGGCCATGTATTCCTGGCCCATGGCTTGGACCTGGTACAGCGGCAAACAGCTAAAAATTATTGAAGCGCAAAGCCAGCCGATTGAAATAAATTCTTATAAGCCGGGTAAAACTTTTAAATATAACGCCGGCTTAGCTGTGCAATGCGGCCGCGACGCTTTGATTATAAAAAAATTACAGCTAGAAGGAAAAAATATTTTAACCAGCCAAGAATTCTTGCGCGGGCAGAAAGATTTTATGGGCAGCGTTTTAGGTTAAAAATTTTGGCCCCATCGTCTAACGGTTAGGACATCGCCTTCTCAAGGCGGTAATCAGAGTTCGATTCTCTGTGGGGCTACTAAATAAAAAAACAGATGTTTTATCCATCTGTTTTTTTATTTATATATTTTTTTATTTTACCGTCCAGCCGCCGTCCACCGTTAACACTTGGCCGGTGACAAAATCTGATTCGTCCGAAGCCAGATAAACCGCGGCCATGGCGATATCTTCCGGTTCGCCCAAGCGCGGGTAAGGCGTATTGGCCGTAAAATTTTCTACCGTAGCCGGGTCGTTAAGCATGTCTTCGGTCATGGCGGTCTTAATCACGCCGGGCGCGATGCAGTTGACGTTGATCTTCTTAGGAGCGTACTCCAGGGCCATTTCGCGCGTTAAGGCGATAATTCCGCCCTTTGAGGCGCAATAGGGGCCGATCTGGTCAAAGCCGACCAGGCCGGCGATTGAGGCCGTATTTACGATTTTACCTTTGCCTTGCTTTAGCATCTGGGGCAGGACCGCTTTTGAGCACAAAAATACGCCTTTCAGGTTGACGTCTATTACCTGGTCCCAATCAGCTTCCGCCGTTTCCGCCAAAGCGCCGAACTTAACAATGCCGGCGTTATTAAATAAAATGTCAACTTGCCCATATTTTTCCAGGCACAGTTTTACCATATTTTCCGCGTCAGCCGCCTGGCTCACGTCAACTTTAACGAACACCGCCTCGCCGCCCTGCTGTTTCACTAGTTCCGCGGTTTCCTGGCCGGTTGCTTCGCCCCAATCGGCTACCATGACTTTCGCGCCCTCGCGCGCGAAGGCTAAAGCCGACGCCCGCCCGATACCTGACCCGGCGCCGGTAATAATCGCCACCTTGTCTTTTAATCGCATAAATTTATTTAAGAATTTTGGCAATGATTTTTGAGCGCATACAAAATCGTAGCAAATTTCTACTAAAAATTCCGTTTATTACCTATGAATTTTTAGAAGAAATTGCACAGATTTTGTCTAAGCGAAAAAAATATTGCCAAAATTCTTTTTTATATTATTTTTATTATTTTTTGTTTTCATTGACCGTTCTCTCCTTCGGTACTTGCCAATAATTTAGCATGTATTCGGCCAATTCGCCGAACAACGGCGCGGCCGAACTTTCCGCCCATTCGACATCGCGCGGCTGGTCAATTCTGACCAGCATAACGAATTTCGGATCGCTAACCGGCGCGAAGCCGGCGAACGAACCGATATGCGCGCCCGGCAGATAGCCGCGGCCGTCTTGGCGCGGTACCTGCGCCGTGCCGGTTTTTCCGCCGACATAGTAGCCCTTGACTCCGGCCTTCTGGCCATGGCCGTTTTCCACCACGTTAACCATCATGCCGGACAACAGCGTGGAAGCTTTTTCCGAAATTATCCGGCCGATGGCGGCCGGCTGAGTCTGGGTTTTTTCTCCGTCCGGCTTAACGATTTCTTTGACCAAATACGGCTTCATTAAGACGCCGTCATTGGCGATGGCCGCGAAAGCCGAGACCATCTGTAAAGGCGTAACCGCGATGCCTTGGCCGAACGAAGCCGTGGCCGCGTAAAGTTCGCCCACCGGTTTTTTTGATAAATTTTTGATATCGCCCTTGCTTTCACCGCCCAGCTCAATGCCGGTTTTTTCGCCAAAGCCGAATTTTTTCAGATAATCGGCGAAGCTATCCGGACCGATGCTGCGCATGGCGTAAATCGCGCCCGTGTTCAATGATTTTTCCAAAACTTCAGTCATATTCTGTTTGCCGTTGGCCTTATGGTCGGAATTTTCAATTTTATATTTTGAAATGACTACCTGGCCCGTATCTTCGTAAACGGTTTGCGGCGTAACTTTCTCTTGGTCCAGCGCCATGGCCATGGTTAAAACTTTAAAAATTGATCCCGGCTCGTATTGGGAAAAAATCGCCGGATTGGTAAAGTCTTTGAGATTTTTCACTTCCTGATAATTATTGCCGTCGTAATCAGGACTGGAGCACATGGCCAGGATCGCTCCGGTTTTCGGCTCCATGATAATCACGCTGCCGCCATCGGCGCCGTGGCGCGCTACGGCCTGGTTTAATTTTTGGCAAGCCGTAAATTGGATTGAGCGGTTTAAAGTCAGGACCAAGTCGCTGCCGTCTTGCGGCTTATTATATTCGCGGTCGTTTATGATAATCGGCTCGCCCTTGGCGTCGCGCTCGACTTTGATTGAGCCGGCGCGGCCGGTCAGCTCGTCATCAAAAAATTCTTCCAGGCCGTTTTTGCCTTTCTGCTCGTCGCCCGCGTAGCCGACAAAGCCGATTAAATTGGCCCCGACGCTGCCTTCCGGGTAAAATCTAAACGAGCTTTCCGCGAAGCCCAGGCCGTTTATTTTCAATTCTTTTTTAAGCCCATGATTGATAATTTGCACGGTGTTGCCGTCAATTTCCAAATCGCTGATTTTTATATTTTCCACCGCGCTCGGTTCAGCCGCGGCCAAATAGAATTTTTTAAGCGCCTCTTCGTCCACTTTTTTCTCCAAAGGCTCATAAACATCCCCCGGTTTGATCAGCCGGGCTAAATATTCGCCGATTATTTTCTGCTTTCTTAGATTTATCTCCGCTTCGAGCTTAATCTGCCTTAATTCTTTAAACGTTTTATCAGCTAATAATTTCTCGCGGTTGGCGATTATCTCGCTTGCCTTGGCCTGGCCGATTTCATCTTTAATCTCTCCCAGCGCGGCCAACTCGGCTTTTAGCTCAGCCTCGTCCTGTTTTTTAAATAACTCTCGGACTTCATTTTCAGTCTTTTCTTTATCAAAAATCTCGTAAAGCGCCAGACTGAATTTATCCGGCTCGCGCACGTCTTTAGGCACGGCGAACAGTAAAGCGAAATTTTTATTGGTAGCGATCGGGTAAAGCTGGCTGGCCGCGCCCCGGGAGTCGTCCTGGATAAAAATCCGGCCGCGCGCCGGCTTTAGGAGGTTGTAAATTTGGTGCTGGCCGGAAGCCAGGCTGAAATAATAATCATAATTTAAAATCTGCAGGCTGACTAATTTCATGATAATCGCCGCGGTTAATAAAAAAATAATCGCGCTAATCAAATTAAGGCGACTATTATTTACGGCATCATAATTTTTTATTCCCTTTTTCCAAAATGACATAATTTAGGCTACCTTTTAGCCACGCTATCGGCCGAGGCATTAATGTAGTTAACTTGACCGACCGCTACCATCTTAAGGCCGGCCACCCTTTCGCTGATCTTACCGTACGAGCTTATGGACATAGCGTCAAGCTCCAGCTTGTTGTTGGCCTCCGTTAATTTATTTTTTTGCTGTTTTAATTCGCTTAGAGCAAAGCCCTTAATCGCTAAATCGTTCATACCGGCGACATAATATACCGATAAAATAATTATCGCCAAGGCTAAAGCTTTATTAAAGTTTTTTAGATTGAAAATTTCCGAGCGCTTAAAAATACCGGATTTTTTATTTTCACAATTTTCTTTTTGCATAGGGGCGTTTTATTTTTATTTATTCTGTTTTAGGGGCTAATTTTTCCACCGCTCTTAATTTCGCGCTTCGGGCGCGAGGATTTCTTAAGACCTCCTCCTCAGTCGGCCTTAAAATTCCTTTAGTCAAAATTTTTAAGCGCGCTTCATGGCCGCATTGGCAGACTGGCGCGGCCGGCGGGCAGAGGCAGTCCTTGGCTTCTTGCCTCGTATATTGCTTAACGATTCTATCCTCAAGGCTATGGTATGATATGACAACGATTTTTCCGCCCGGTTTTAAGAGTCCCAGGGCTTGCGGCAAGGCCTCTTGTAAATTTTCCAGTTCCCGGTTGACCGCGACGCGCAATGCCTGAAAAACTTTAGTCGCCGGATGAATTTTCGCGCTTTGCATTCTTCGCGGCACGGACAACTTAATTATTTCGACCAGCTCGCCGACAGTTTTAATCGGCTTTAGCCTTCTTTTTTCTATTATTTTTTTAACAATGCTTTTTGAAAATTTTTCCTCGCCGTACTCTTTAAAAATTTTTACCAGTTCCGTTTCGCTCCAATTATTTATTATTTTTTCAGCCGTTAACTCGCCCGCTCCTTTAAAACTCATGCTTAGCGGCGAATCAGGTAAATTGAAAGAAAATCCTCTAGACCGGTCCTCGAGTTGAGCTCCAGATAGGCCAAGGTCAAATACGATGCCGTCAAAACCGCCCGGTGGCGTAAAATTTTCTTCAGTAATTTTTTGTAAATTTTTAAAATTGTCATGGGCCAAAATTATGTTTTCCCCCTTTCGGGGATAAATATTTTTAATTTCTATTTTAAATTTTTCTCGGGCGTTGCTTAGGGCAAGTTCATCAAGGTCAATCGCTATAACTTTTCCCGCGGGCAAGATTCTTTTCGCTATCGCGGCGGTATAGCCTCCTCCGCCGAGCGTGCCATCTATAAAATTTTGTCCGGGCCTGGGGTCTAGATATTTAATTACCTCGTCGAGCATTACCGGTATGTGTCGGTATTCCATTTGAGTTGCGAGTTACCCCCCTTCGCTAAAGCTTCGGAGGACAAGTGAGTTACGGGTTACAAGACAACCGCTCTCTGCCTCTCTAACAAAATCTGGTTTAATATATTCGTATCCACCAGCGGCGCTTTAATCACTTTAACCCTTAAACTGAAAACTTGTTTTTTGTCTTTTAGATTTGTTTTTATTTTTGTCATATTGTTTATTTTTATTTATTACACGCCTAGTTCGCCTAAAGCCTCGGCGATGTCCGCGCTCTTTTTCTCCGTGCCTTTTTTATATTTATTCCAGGCCGCCTCGTCCCAGATTTCCAACCGGTCATAAAGTCCGGCGATAATCAGATTCTTTCGGAGTCCGGCGAATTTTCTTAAATATTCCGGCAGCATGATCCGGCCCTGATTATCGAAATCCACGTCCATGGCGCCGGCCAGCATCAGGCGGGCGAAGGCGCGGGTATTGGCTTTGCTGATCGGCAGCTTGGCCAGCTTCATGGCCAGCTCCTGCCACTCATTTTTGGTGTACAAAAACAGGCAGTTATCCAGTCCCCTGGTCACAACTGCTCCGTCTTTCAGCATGGCGCGGAACTTTGCCGGTACCGCTACCCTGCCCTTGTCATCCAGATTATGGTTGTATTCGCCGATGAACATTGCGCGAGCTTATTATGAATAAGACATAAATGATGAAAAAATCTTTTTGTTTTTGTTTTGTTTTTTAGAGTTAAGACTCAGGAGAAGTTCGGCTAACGACAAGCTAAGCCGAACCCCTTCTTTGCCTTAATATAAATATCTCGTTAGGCACGAGACTGAGCCGCATTCCCCATGCGTAGCCGGCGTAATTATCTGGGCCGGCTTGTCTCGCCTTAAAAAAGGCGGACTTATTTATATTTTTGTTTTTTTAATTTTCTGGAGATTCACCATAATTCCCCACAGTTCACCAATATAATGTAATTGTACACCACTTTTAGCCATTTGTCAATCCACCCGCCCCACTAAAATTCTAGCTAAAATTAAATTAAATATAATAAAAAAATATCCAGTTGTAACAAACTGAATATTTACTGGTAACTGCCATTAAATTTTATTTAGCACTTATCAACAACCTTATCCACAAACCTCACAACTCGCAGATCATAACTCGCAACTCTTGATTTTAGTTATGAGTTACGGGTTACGAGCTACGGGATTTCTTCTTGGTTATCTCCGGCTCTCTATCATATAGCGGCTCAACCGCTTTAAACGGCTTAGCTCCTAGCGCGTAGGCCAAGGCGTTAGCCGTCACCACGCCGATGCGCAAAGAAGTAAACGAGCCGCCGCGATTAGCCACCTCTATCTTTTTAATCTGGCTTAGCTTTACTTTTTTCGCCTTAAGCATAGTTTCAATCGCCGGCAGAAGCTTTTCCGCTTCCCTCCTTACCGACTTAACTTTTTTTTCCGCTATAACCTCCCGCCCCCGCTTAAGCGCCAGCTTGATAATTCCCGCCTCGGTTGTGTTTATATATAAAGTCATGTAATCTTGTCATTCCCGCGAAAGCGGGAATCCAGATTTAAAATCACCAACTTAATTATACCCGAATTTAAAAAAATAAAAAGGGCTCTTCGCGTGAAAACGGAAGAGCCGTAAAGCTTAGTCCAACTTAAAGATAGTTATGGTGCCGACAGTATAGGTGCCGACAGCTCCGGCAAAGTTAAGATTGAACCGGCCGGTAGTTAAGTCGCTGGCGTTCGGAATTAAGCTGAATTTAGCCGTACCGGTACAAGCAACCGTGGTTGACGCATAAGAGGCAAAAGCTCCGCCTTGCTGTTTAAGCTCTGCCTGAACGGAATTCTGCGGCGTGCTGGAACCGACGAAACTGCCGACATAAGTCTTGTCTTTTTCAATAGCCACTGACAACCAGCGCGCGCTTACGTCTGATGGCGCGTTGCCTTTAATATTTACTGTAACAACACCTTTAACTTTATCAATCGTTGCCTGTGCCACGCCACCCGCCGAAAAGAAAGTGCTGTCCGCTAAGGCAAAAGTCCCGATCAACGCACCGGAAGCTGTCTTAAATGACCTGGTTTCCGCTTCCATAATTTGTCCCGACCTATCTTTTATTCCGGATGCGTCGATGGTAATGACGGCGCCTAGCGGTAAAATTCCGCTAGGCTCAAAAGTTACGATGTTACCGGCCGTTTTCAGGTTACCGCCAATTACCGTAGCGCCAGACGTAACTTTTAAATTTGCGGCCGTCACAGTTTCAGGATTCAAATCTTCAGTGAAAATTAATCGGATAGACGTGCTAGGCAATACCCCGGTTGCGTCTTTATCCGGTATTGACTGAACTATCGACGGCGGATTGGCCGTGTCTATCAGTTGTCCGTTATTGTTATCATCCACGTTATCGTCATTCACTCCCCCGCCGCAAGCCGCGACGAACAACAGCATTCCCAACAACAAAATCTTTTTAAACATGATGTCCTCCTTGTCAATGAACGGTTATTTTTATTTTTTTATTTATCAGTTTTAATGGTTCCGCGGCTAATGGCAAATTTTCGTGCGAGGACTGTTTGAGGCCGAGTACTCTCGGCCGAGTTCCGCAGTAGAAAATTTGTTGTTGGCCGCGGAACCATAGCTGTCGTGACCAAAAAAACATTAATATTATTTACAATACCCTAAAAGCAAACTGGTAATTCAATTTTGAATCATTGCCGGTCGCCTGAAGTATGGCTTTCTGGCCGCTGCGGAAGGGTATGGTGATATCGGTTTGGGCGTAGCCTTGGTTATCAACTTTGGCCGAAAATGATTTATTGGCGAAACTGATGCTTACGGTTTCGTTGGGCCAAAAGCCGAAGAGCTGCAATTTTATTTTCCGCCCGGCCGCGCCTAAGCTGACCGAGGGCGTAATCTTTAAATCAGTAGTGATGAAATTCGGGTATAATTTCCGGTAGTTATACCGCGCCAAAACTTTAAAATTTTTATCCATGAGCAAAATGGATGATTTATTCAAGCCGATAATAACCTCGCGCGCGCCCAGTTTAGCCGCGGCCAGCCCGACCGCCCAAGCATTGGCTCCGAAGCTGCCTTTAGAAGTATTAATAAATTTGGTCTTATTAAAATTAGTGTCAAACACGGTTAAGCCGTGGCCGTTGGCATAATAAACCGACTCGTCGGGTAGGAGCGCGGCCGAGTAGCTGAAAGTTTCGGTCCGGGGCACCGGGTTATTATAAGCTTCTTTCTCGCCGCTAAAAATATTAACCTTAACCAGTCCCCGGTCGGTCGGAAAATAAGCGTTGCCGAAATTATCAATCGCCGGCGCGCGCGCCAGCTTGTCTTTATTTTCCAAATCAACTTCCATTAGCTTAACGCCGCTTAAGATGTCGTAAACGATCCCCTTTTTCTCGGTAATGACCGCCAGCTCAAACTGGCCCGCGGCCAAGCCGTAGCTTTTATCAAAATTATAAATTTTTTCAACGAATAGATTATCAATAAAAAAACTTCTTACCCCGTTAGAGCCGGCGCCAAAAATAAAATCCTGATTGCCGGCTAGGGCGCTGACCGAGCCGTTTCTAAACTGCCCGCGGCGAGCCACGAACAGGTCGCGCTTAAACTCAATTTTCGGCGCGCGCGGATTAGTGATGTCGTATTTATATAAAAACTGGCCGGTAGCCACGATTAAAAAATATTTATTTCCGACTCGGCCGGCGTACAAATCTTCAATCTTTTCCATGCCGTGTACTTCACTGGCCTGATACAATTTATTATCCGCCGTGATTTCAATGATCTCGGCGAACTCTTTATTGTTGGCGATCAGGTAGTTTTTATTATTAATCACGATAATTTGGCCGGAGCGGTACTGCTTGTCCGGCTCGGCTTTGGCTTGGTCGGCCATGGCAAAAATTCCAGACCCTAAAATCAAGCTTAAAATTATGGCGCTGATTATTTTATTGGCGTTTCTCATATATATAATTGATGTATTATATTAGCAAGATATGCTTTAAAAGTCAAGCGTAAATTTTTATAAAATTTTAGCTAATCTAATTATAAAAAAAGGCGTTATATCGCTATAACGCCCGCCTCGATTTTAACGATTTGTGACATAAACCCCGAAGTCGCTCGTGTCCAAAGTGTTGTCGTTCGGCGTGGCATAAGTCTGGTCATTGCCGCCGCGGAAAATTTCCACACCGACCGTGTCAAACTGAAGCGGCGCGGCTTTGCGGAATTCCAGGTTGCTAAGCGACAAAACCAAAACGCCGTCATACCAAACCTTGTGGACGCCGTTTTTTTTACCCGGCGTATTCATGGCCGCGTAAAACACAATTTCATGTTTAACGTTCTCGCTGACCACCACCGGCTGGCCGTCGGGATATTGCCAACGGAACTTATCGCCGTAAAGCGGGTTGCCGTATGGCGAACCATCAGCGTTATCCCCGGTTTGATTGAGGTGATAAACGTATGACTTGGCTTGGCAGGCCTGCAAGACCGCCCTGACCGACGGGCCGATATTTACTCCGTCCGGAGGGCCGCCGCCGGTCGCGAATTTCCAGCCGCCGTAGATTCCGGGCGGGATTTTTATTTCCCGGCCGCATTCAAAGCCTTTGGGCAGATAAATGGACGCGGAAAAATAGACTTCTTCCCGGCCGCCGATATAGCCGAAAATCTGCGCGCCGGTTTCTAGCGGCGAAATTTTGTCCTTGGGCAAGGACACCCTAAGAGCATTGCCGGTAAAAGCCGAATTCTTAACTACCGTGGCGCGGTTATGGATGATGCCCTTAAAGTCAATCAGCTCGTCGCCGTTTCGCTTACGCGGATTCCAGTCCGCGCTCATCTTTTCCAAAGTATACAAACTGCCCGGCTGATGGTTGTCAAAATTGATAAAACCCAAAAGCTTGGCCTCGCGCGGCAAGCTAGCCGAACCTGCCATCGCCCGCCCCTGTTCCAGGCAGAGAAGCGCCATGAAACAGGTTAAGAACATCAATATCTTTTTTGCCATCGTTTTCCCTCCCTTCATTATTTTCTAATATATTTAAAGGTACAATTAAATTATCTTAATTTAGCATAAAACTTAAAGATTAACAAGAGATTAATTTATTGGATATTACGCTAATATTAAATTAATTTTTCAGGTTGACATAACCGGCTAGCTATGGTAATATAATTTGTTAAAGATTAGCTCTTTAAAATTATTATTCGGTATACCGAATATATATGATATAAGGCATATTCCGCGATAAACGACGGGATAAAGATAAAACAATTTAGAAGAAGAAAGAAGAAGGAGGACAACATGAAAAGGTTAGTTTTATTTTTCGCAGTAGCGGTTATGTTGACCATGACCGTAGGCTATGGGTATGGCGCGGAATACGTGCCGATTGTAGCGGACCGGGATAACGGTAAAAAGCCGGCGCGGACGGAAAAAAAAGAGCCGGCTAAGGTAATCTGCTGGCAAACTGTTTACGACGAGGGTCGAAACCTGCTGCGTCAGCAAATTTATCCGGCCAATGGCGGCGACAACAGCGGCATCACCCAGGAAATGCTGGACAGTTTGGCGACTATCAGACCGGAAATCACGTCGGCTGGAAATTGGGACTCTTTTGGCCACACTTGTAAACCGATGGGCTGGAGAGGCTTTGTGGACTACAGCAAAGCTTATAAGGCCACACCGTCAGCACCGCCGCCTGGATCAGTCGGTAAAACCACCGCCCTGCCGGCAATCAGACAGCCCCAAGCTCCACCCGCGCCGAGAACCGCGACCAGGAAAGAAGTAACCGTAGAAGAAAAGGTCACGCAGCCGCCAGCGCCAGCCAAGGCCGAAGCAACAGCAGTTGCAGCTAAACCGGCACCGGCCAAGAGAGCCGCTAAACCCGCACCGGCCGCCAAACCCGTGGCCTGCGTGTCGCCAGCCGATTTTGATAAGCTCAAGGAGCAAGTCGGCAAGCACGAAGAAACGCTCAACGGCAAGAAAGAGGGCGAAAATTCCCTGGTTGAGAAAGTGGATCACTACTGGACCAACAATTTTCTGTCCTACAACTGGGACGGAAAAAGGGGTAAACTGACAAAAGGCTCCGAGGATATTCTGACAGCCTGGGTTAATGGAACAAACATAGCGACAAAAGATTACGTCAATTCTGCCGCTAAAGGAATCGCCGATAACCAGAAACCCTGGGTAATGTGGCTCGCCATCGCCGGTTTTGTTCTCGGTGCCGCCAGCATCATTTGGCACATTATCAGAAAGTAAACCAAAGAACAAGAAAACAACTAAGGGCAGACAATTATGCACAAAGCATAACCGTCTGCCCTTCTTTTTTTACTAAAAAATTTTATAAAAAAATCCGCTGTTAAGGCAACAGCGGATTGTGCATGATGATAATTTATTTTACAAAAAGCTTTTGGCCGCGCAGTCGTAGACTATGGGTTTGCCGGCAGCCATCATTTCGGCAATATATTTAAAGGTCAGAGAAAATTGTTCAACGCGTTGAGCTGAATTATCGCTCCAATAAAGCGTTTTCTTTCTTACCGGTTCCCTGGTCTCGGAGTTACTGTAGGCGAAGCGGTAAGCCAGGCGCAAGCACCGATCAGCCGAGCCCGGGCAATCAACCACTGCGAAGTCCGGAGCAATGCTTTTTTCCCAATCTGTGTTAAATGATGAAGTAACCGTATCATGTTCGTCAACCGCGTAAACCTGCGTAACTGGCTCGGCGCCGAAATTCTTAATGAAAATAGTTGTCTGGCTTACCTGATAATTAAGCGGCAATTCGAGGAGTTTGTCGTTAAAATGATGATAAATCCTATTAGGCTCTAAGGTGGCGGTCATGGGCTCGCCGCCGCCGAACAGGAACTTGTCCGCCTGATCAAGCAAGGCATAATGGACGAAATACAAGCCCGGCTCCATTTCCACCAGCTTAACGTCCGCCGGCCAGCTTGCAGTTTTATTATAGTAAACATACTGCTCGCTAATCACCGGCAGTAAGCCAAGAGCGGAAAATTCCTTAAGCTCAAACCTGTCGAAACTTACCAGCATTATTTTGGCCTGCGGCGCCAATAATTTATTAAACCACCTAAAGTCAAAATCATCGACCGGCTCGCCAAGCGACGGATCAAAAGCGGCGTATCTGCCGTAAAAACTCGCGCTTTGATTAACCGCCGCGATATTATTGCCGGCAGATCCGCTGCCATCCGAACCGCAGCCAACAGTCAATAAAGCCATCGCAACCATTACTGCTAAAAGCTGTTTTCTCATGACTTTTTACCTCCCTTTCCTATTATTAATGTGCGTTATTCTCCTTATTTTTATCTTCTCGCCCCTGAATAAGTTATCGCTTGTATAATATTCCAATCTTCGGTTGAACCGGGCAGCTTATGATAAATATTCTTAAAAATTTTTAGGCCGGCCGCTTCGCTCGCTAAATCGCGGTTAGCCGCCGGCTGGCGTAAACCGTAGGCCATGACCATGACCGCCATATAGTCCTGGCTTATAGCCAGCCGGGCCGGGCGCAGATAAATTTTATAAAATTCATTCATGGCGCGCTTTTCCGCCTCTAAACTTTTCTGCTTGGGTACTAGGCCGTTAGCCGCGCGGACCAGGTCGGCTAGGTCAGCCTGGCTGGCCGGCAGCCGGCCGAAAGCCTGCTTAAACGAGTAAACCACGGCCGCCCGCTCCCCTTCTCCTAATTTTTTTGAATTATCGTCAACGCCTTTTTTTAAAAAATTATTCAGCTCCGCGCTGACCGCGGCTTTTATTTTATTGGCGTCGGCCTCAGCTTCTTTTTTCACGGCCAGCTCAAGCAAAAAATTTTTAACAAACCGGCCGTAGTCGGTCGGGCTTTGCCAGTCGCTTTCCAGCATCCGCGGCTTCCAGGAGCCGTTCCAACACCAAGCCGTGAAATGCAGGCCTTTATCCAAAATAAATTTTTTTAATTTTTCCGGATAATCGGACTTGACGTTATAATTACTGTCCCCGCCGGTTTCATAACCCCATTCGGTAATGATAATCGGGTACTTTTCTTCCAGGCCGTCTAAAGCCCGGCTCCAAGTTAAATACCGGCCGTTGGCTTCGTAATTATGCCAGGCGTAAGCGATATTTTCGCCCGCCACCGGCTTAGTTTTTATGCCGCGCAGATCATAAGTCCACCAGACGCCGGGCACGACAATCACGTTGGCCGCGCCTTGGCTGCGAATAATTTCGTAAAGCCTCTGCATGTACGGCTCCAGGTTTTTCCAATCATTAGTTTTCGGATCAGCCGGCTCGTTCCATAATTCAAACATCACCCCGCGGTCGCCGCGGTAATTAACCGCCATCATCTCCCAAAACTCTTTGGCCGTATTGAAGTTGCTGTCATAGCTGTAATAATGATCTTCGCCGTAAGACGAAGGTTTATACCAGCCGTTCGGCATGCCGATGACATGCCAGTCAATAATCACGACCAGGCCTAAATCGCGCGCCGCGGCCACTTCTTTTTCCAATCTTTTTTTCATCTCGTCAAAATCTTTTTTAAAAACGCCCGGATGGACCGATAAGCGCACCGCGTTGGCGCGCCAGTCGTTTTTTAAAAGCTCGTAATCGGCCGTGGTGCGGTTATAATATTCATAGCGGGCGTGCGGATCGCCCATGGCCACGCCGGCCAGTATTACGGGGGTCTTATTAAACAGCAGTTTATTGCCGCTGACCGTTAAGCTGTCTTTAGAAGTAAATAAAAAGTCCCAACCCGCCGAAATGGAGGGAAACCAGCCGGCCTTAATCAGGCCGACGTCATAAAGCGTCAAGCCCAGGCCGGTCAGGGCGATGAAGATAATAAGCAGACTGAATTTTTTCATAATCAATGATTGGGCTGGACTTGTAAAATTTTCGTGCGAGGACTGTTTGAGGCCGAGTACTCTCGGCCGAGTTCCGCAGTAGAAAATTTTATAAGTCCAGCCCAATCAGTCATGCGGCCTAGCTGATCGCGCTGCTGATAACTAAGGCGGCGCTTAAAATCACGGCGGCGATCGTTATGGCCACGGCCATATTCCCTTTTTTAATTTCCTCCCATTCGTTAAACGGCGTCAGCTTGTTAAAAACTTTCATCATGACCAAGAAGGCCACGGCCATGGAAATGGCGCCGACTAACGACCAGCCGAAGGTAAAAAGATACTCCTGAAAGATAATCATAGTTTTATGTTAAAAAATTATTAAACTTCTCTATTTCATTATACCATCTTACCCGGTCTTTTTCTAAAAATATTTTGATTTTATTTTTTATCTCATTTTCAGCTCGCGCGGCTTCCAAGATTTTATTTTTTATCTCATCGGCGTCCGATTTGGCGAATAAGCCGACCTCGCCGTAATAATGCCTTAAAACCTCACTGTCGGTCGTGACGAACGGCTTATTTAACGCCATGATCTCGCGGATTGACCAAAGCACGGTATCCGGCCTTAAGCTAAACGCCAGCGCCACGCGGCAGCGGCTCATTAATTTTAAAAATTCCTCATGCTTTAGATAGCCGGTTAAATAAACGTTAGCCGGCGCTTGAATTTCGCCTGACGGCCGGCCGGTGATGAAAAAGTCCGCTTCCGGCATAAGTCCGGCCGTACGGATAACCGTTTCCCAGTCATCGTCCGCGGCAAAACGGTTAACCATCATAACCGGCAACTGGCTTTGCTTTAATTTTTCTTCCAGCCGCGCTTCGGCCAAAGGCAGGCTTAATTTTTCCGTCTCATAAACCGGATTGGCAAACTGCATGACCATGGCCGGCTCTATTTTCCAATCTTTTAAAATTTCCAAATTTTTATAATTATGGCAGGAATTTAATGCCGCGCAGCAGGCAGCGAACCGAAACAGCGGATAAAATCTTTGCCATTTACGGTCTAAAAAAGCGGCCGTATGCGAATCTATGGCCAATTTAGCGCCGAAAATTTTACAGTAAATAAGGGCAGTGAGCGGCGCGAAGACCGGCGGATTCTGTGTAATCACGATCGCCGGTTTTTCGTAAAATAAAACCAATAGAGTTTCCGCGGCCTGTAAAATATAGCGAAAAAAAGCGGGCAGATTATACGGTCCGATTTTTTTATAATAAATCTGCCTTAACTCCGCGCTTAAGCCTTGTGCTAGCTGACGGCTTAACTCGGTTTGCTCGCCCCAGACGATAAATAATTTTTTGTTGGCGTTTAATTTCATTATCTTGATTTTTATTATATTTTAAGCTAAAATTGGTATAATGACATTTAATTTTCAATTTCTAATTTTCAATTTTCAATGAATGATTAAATTTATTAATTTTCAATTGAAAATTGTTTGAGAATTGAAAATTGAAAATTATTAATATGTCTTTTTCAAAAACCATCTATCTAATACTCGCATTTATCTTACTCCTCTCCCTCCCCTTTTTCTCCGCATCCCTTGACTGGTCCAACGCCTGGCTTTTGCCTTTGGCGGTTTTGGCTTTGGCCGCGTTTTTAACTTTAGCCGCCATTAATTTTCAAAACGCGATTTTACTGGTTATTTTATTAATGCCGGCTGTTTCCTATTTTAATTATCTAAAAATAAATATTTTTAACTACCTGCCATTTTTAAATGATTATTCTTTTTCCTTAAATCCAGCTTCGGTAATTTATTTATTAATTATCCTGTTCGGCTTACTAACTATTTTTACTGACTGGCGCGGCGTAAAATCCCTGCCTTTAAAATATATATTGCTTCTGGCCTCGACTTTGGCCGGCGCTTCTCTCTTTTGGTCGGCCGATCCGGCGCTTAGCCGGATTGAATTTATTTATCTGTTAGTCCCGTTTTTCATGTACTTGATCGCTTATGTCCATTTCAGCCAAGCCGGCGCTTTTTTAAAATTAATTTTAGCTTCGGTCTTAGCTTCGGCCATACCTTTAGTAACCGCCGCCTACCAGCTTTTAACCGGGAGCTATTTTTACGAGCCTGATTCCAGCTTAGGCCGCTTAACCGGCGGACTGGATCACCCTAATACTTTCGGCTTGTATTTATTTTTAATAATCGCTCTGCTCGTTTCTTTTTATCTAGCTAGGGCCGACCGTAAAATTAAAAATAATAAACTTATTTTTGGCTATCTGGCCGCCTTGGTATTTTTTCTGGTTTTAACCTATTCCCGCACCAGCTGGTTTTGCTTGGCCGTTTTTTTGGCGTTTTTAATGATTAGGGAAAGAAAAATTATTTTTCTGGCCCTGGCCGGAGCGCCCCTAGTCGCCGTGATTATCATGTCTTCGGAAAATATCCGGCTAAGAATTTTAGAAATTTTTGATAACGCCTTGTTTAGTTCAATTACGGCCAGATTGAATCTCTGGCAGGTGGCTTTAAGCCAAATTTCGCTTAAGCCGTTTTTCGGCCACGGCGCCGGCCTGGCCGAAGCGGTTATCGAAAACGCTAAGACCTGGCGCGGCGGCATTTCTTTACCACATAATGATTATCTTTTACAAACCCTGGAACTGGGCCTTACCGGCCTGGCTATTTTTTTGGCCTACACCTTCGGCGCGATTTATTATGTTTTTAATGCTTTTAAAAGTCTGGCCGACAATAAAACCGTGGTCAACCTTTTCGGCCGTATTTTTATTTTAAATTTTAAAATTTTAGCCTTCGTCCTGTTAGCGCTCTTAATCGCGCTTCTGCCGGCCACGATCTTTGAATCTTTATCGCAAAAAATTATTTTACAAATTATCATCTGGTCGCTGCTCGGCGGCTTGTTTGGCCTACCTGCCGGCAGGCAGGTCTAAAAAAATTGCAGGCTGCTTAGTCTCCTATTCCCTGCACCCGGTCCATAATACTCTGGCCGTAACCCTCGGGCACGATTTTTTTAATGAATAATTTCTGAGCCATGAAGCGGAAGCCGGGCCGGCGGCCTTTGAGTTCCAGATATTTGGTCTTACTAACGTAATCCTGAAAAGAATAAAGCATGGCGATCAAAAACCCGTAATAACCGTCCAAAAAGCCCAGGCGCAAAAAATACATGTAAACAAACCGGGAAATCGGCGCTAAGGGCAAAAAATACCAGATATCTTTAACTAACGACTTGCCGTAAATGTAATGGGTAAATAGTTTTTTCCATTCAATTTTTTTCTCGCCACGCTTCCATTTCATCATGTAGTTGGCCTGGTAAGCGGTATAGCGGTTGAATTTTGAAAAAAAATGGTTAAGCGTCGGGTCGCTGTAATGGATCATGTCGTGCTTTAATTTTTTAACTTTGTCTTTAGGTAAAATAATATGGGCGTGCACGTCGCGGTCCTCATAGCGGCAGGTTTTACGGAACAGCCGGATATTATATAAAGGATAGCGGCCGCCCCAGCGAAGCCATTTGCCTAAAAAATAATGCCGGCGGGCGATAGCGTAGCCGTCGTAATTGTTCAGGGCCGGCGATTTTAATAATTTAATGATCTCTTCTCTAAGCTCCGCGGTAATCACTTCGTCCGAGTCAAGTAAAAATACCCAGTCATGTTTAGCCCTCGGTATGGCCCAGTTTTTCTGCGCCGCGCTGTAGGCGTATTTATGCTTAATTACCTGCGCGCCCATAGACCGGGCGATAGCCGCGGTTTTATCAGTACTCGAGCCCGTCGCCGAGCCGTCCACCACTAAAATCTCATCCGCCCAGGCGGCTGATTTAAGGCAGCGCTTAATGGTTTTTTCCACATTAAACGCCGGGACTAAAACTGTTATCTTGTTTTGCTTACTTGATTTCATATAAAATAATCATCACTCTGAAAAATTAAAATCAAATTAAGGTTATCTGGGCAAAACATTATTAATATTGCCCCTAAAAAACGGCTCTAACTCATCATCGTCGGCTTCTTCCAGCTCGAGCTCGCGCGTCGGCTCTACTTCGGCCGGCCTGCCTGTCCGGTAGGCAGGCTCATACGCCAACTCCGGCTCGCAAACTGCTATAAATTCAGTTTGACGTTCGAACGCCGGCGGCTCCTGGACGTATTTTTCGAGCTCCGCCTTTTCATAATTTTTTCCGGCAAACAGATAGACATAATAAAGCCCGGCGGCCAGCCCGAGGATTAAAGCCAAGAGCAGATTTAAAATAATGTTGGGCTTAACCGGCCAATCGGATAAAGTTGAATTGTCAATGATTTTAACCTGGACAATCTCGCCCAGCCCGTGGAATTGGGCATGCTTGGTCATTAAAGTAAAAGCGATGGCTTGGTTTAACCGGTCGGCCGTGCTTTTATCCTGATGATAAGTTTTTAAAACAATCATGCCTGTGTCGGCTACTGCCTTAGTATAAACCGAATTCTGCCAATCCTTTTTTCTCTTGTTAATATCGGCTGAAAAAATCGCCGGATTAAGGTTGTAGCCTGAGGCCATAACTTTTTCATAAAACGAATCCGAATAAACCACCTGAGCTAGCAGGCTGCTTAAAAATTGGTTAGAGCGGGAGACGTTATAAGCGTCGGTATTCGGCCCGTAATTTTGTACGACCAGTAGCCGGCTTTCCGCGCTAAATTTTAACGGCTGGAAAAAAGTTAAAAGCAAAGCGGCCAGCAAAAACAAAATCATAGCGATAACGACCGCTTGCTTATTTTTTTTAACTTGACTGATAAACTGTTTGTATTCCATATAAGAAAAATATTTTATGAATAATTTACTTAATTTGAAACGCAAAAATATTAGGACAAGGGCGGCTGCTGTTTTTTAAACAGCCGCCCTTGGTAATTTTTAATTTATTTAAGGTGCGAAAATCTTCACGGGAATAGCAAGACTTCAATCTGAAGAGCTTGTCGGCGAGGCAGTATGCTCAGCGCCTATGCGTTTTCCCATTAAGGTTTAAGGTTAAACTTATCCTGTTTTTTTAATCGCCTTCAGGCAATATGATAGCGCGAATCGCTATTTTTTAACAGGCTTCTTATAAACTAAGTCTTCGGGATCAGGCGTCTTATACTGCGACTGCCGATAGGCCCGATATAAGCCGGTCGGGCTTAACGACGCGCCGATCAGAGTAAGATCTTTATCCGTGTTAGACGCGTTCTTAAGGCCAGCCGATACTTCCAGAACTTTTTGGCCATTATACCCGGTTTCTAAAGCTAAGCCGTAACGGAAGAAGGTTGAATCTTCACCTTCTTTTTCAAAGCCGGCGCCTAAGTCAGCGCCGATAAAGACGTGGCCATGCTGACCAATTTGCCAGCCGTAGAGCCAGGGCTTGAAAAATATTTCTCCCGAGTTGAAATCTCTGGGACCTTCATCGCCGCGTCCTCGGCCTCGTCCGGAGTTAGCGCTGCCCGGTCCGGAGTTAACACTGCCCGGTCCGGAGTTAGAGATAACCGACCGGTCGTCTTCGTCGCCCTGATTTGCTATGGGAATAACCGATCCTAGACCAGCTTCCCACTTGGGTAAAAAAGACTTTCCCTGCGCCCAGTTGCTCCAATCCGTGTGCCAGATAAAGGGATTAAAGACAGTCGGGCTGTTGCTGGCGCCGTCGGCCGATATCTTACCGAAAAAAAAGTCGTAATTGGTATCAGAGTGGTCGCCGTACGACTTAAGGGTCGGGCCGGCTGACCAGAGACGTTTGCCAATATCATTACGATCTCTGCCTCTGCCTCGGCCGCTTTCTGATTCGCCGTCCACCAATAGGCCATGCGCTCCCAAGCCGGCTCCCAGGTTTTCGTTAACCGTATAGAAGCGATACCTTGCGCGCGCGCTCCAAGCCTCGCCGCTTACCTTACTGCCATTACTGTCGTCATTGTCGTCATCATCTCCCCGGCTTTCAAACCGGGTATAATTGATGTTGATGTCTAACTTGTCAGTATAGGCTCGGCCTTGTTCTGCTTCGATTGGCGGCGTGGTCGCTACCCCGGCAACGTAACCTGGAACGGCTTCTCTACCTGTGCCGGTTTCAGCCTGACCCGAGGCTATCGCCCCTGATGACGCGGCCTGGCTCCTTAAGGCGTTAAGCTGCGCTTCAAGTTCGCGCGCTTGCGCCCTTAGAGCTTGAATTTCCTCTTCATACCGTCGCGCCATTTCTTCGCTAATGCCTTTTTCATAAGTAACCGGCGGCGGGCAAACAGGGACTTCAGTCTCCGGCACGTCAAAGGTCATTTCCACCTTTGAGCCAGGGACAATTTCCCCCCTGGTATGTTCTTTGATGACTTGATTGCCCTGTTTTATGATTACCTTGACTTCGCTGTTTTCCGCCACCGCGCTGGCGCGGGCGACCGTCCGGTCGGCCCTGGCTTCGGCCATGGCGCTGGCTCTGACTGCTCCTCTGTTTGCTTGCGCCAGCAGTATCGGCTGCCTGGTAGCTGCCGGCGGCGGCACAATTACTTCTCGCGGTCGGTTACTTTCAACCGTCGCCTCTACTGCTCCCAGCCGCGGCCAGAAAGCTAAACAGGCGGCGATGAGCAATAAAACTAACAAAACTTTATTCTTTTTCATGGCTTCCTCCTTATGAAGTTGATGCGCCCCGCTATAACAGCCGGGGCGCGGTTAGCCGCTTACGCTACGCGACTTCAGCCTTTTTATCGACCAAATGAATGGTCGGCTCTAAAGGCCTAAGTCTTTTTGCCAAAAACTCCTGCTCGCAGAGTTCAGCCGAACTGTTCAACTGAACCCTGGCCACTCGGCGCGCGTCATGCCAATCCTGATAAGTTTCAGGAGATTGGCCGGCGATTGCCGAAGGCGTTAAATACCTGCCGTCCTGGTCAACCAGGAGAGCATATTCATGTTTCATGCCCCCGACATTGAATGTTACCACTTTTTGCTGAGGCTCCAGTTTTTGCGCCACCTTGTCAATCGCCTCGGTTAATTTGGATTGCGATTTTTTTGACATGCGCCATGACAAGATGACAAGAACCGAGAGAAAAAGGAAAAGGAAAGTGAATCCAAAGTAAATCGACAGCTGGACCAGGCCCTGCGCGTCTTTGACTTTACCGACCGACGCAGTCTGCTCTCTCAGCCGCTGATCCATTACGCCGGTATTATTTTCAATTGCTTTCCCTACTTCGGTAACCGCATTCGCGGTCCGTTCTCCGGCCTTGGTAATGGCGCCGGCAGTCAGTCCGTCCTTGGCCTTAACCTGGTCGCGAGTTTTTTTGCTCTCGTCCATCATTTTCTGGCTAAGCCGGTCAAAGGCCGCCTCTACTTCTGGCGCTAAAACTTGCTCCTCGGCCAGCGCTAACGGCATGATCGCCATCGTCAACATAACCGCCAAACAAAAAACTGCAAAATACTTTTTCATCCCACTTCTCCTTTCGCGTTTTATTCTCTCACTATTGAGAGGTCCGCTCGCAATCTGCGAGCGGGTTATCGGCTTAACTGCCTAAGCTGTTTTTCCAACTCTCTCTGCTTCTTAATATGGCGCTTAATCAATGCCTGATACTTAGCGATAACTACCCGGAAAGTCGGCGCCATCTGATACCTGATAATCTTGGCTCGACCGTAATAGTTTTTCCAGTCAGTATCAAGCCACTTGGTAGTTATGGCTTTACTGGCCAAACCGCTGCCAAAAATTACCGGCCAGGCTACGCCTGAAAAGGTGGCGGCGGTCAGAACCGGAACAGTCATGGCGTTCACAAACCTGGCCGAGCTGGTAAAGCCCGGATCTTCCTCGGCGTTCGCGCTAAAATCATCCAGGGGCAAATTGCCCATTCTAATTTCTCCTTCCGGCGTTTTATACTTCTCCGGAAAGCGGCGGTCCACTTCAGCCTTATACTCTTCCCATTCCGGCGAACCGACAATGATTTCTCTAACCCAAGTCTGTCCGTCCGGTACTGCTTCATCCTTGCTCTTCGCGTCTTTGGTCCAGAATTCATTAATTTGGCCCAAGGTCATGCCGAAGCGGTTAACGAACTTTTTTCGATACTCCGCGTCCTTGTCAAACTGCTCGGCGTTGTAGGCCAAAGGTTTTTTGCCTTCAGTGATTTCCTGTTTGGACAAAATTTCTCTAGTCGATAAGCCGTCCAACCGATAAGCCCAGTTGGCGTCGCGGTTGGTAATGAAAAAACTGAATTTTTCCAACTCGGCGACGCGCTTGGCTAAGAAGCATTGGTTTATGAACTCGCCCCAGTCATTCAACCGGTTCAAGTAGCAATAACCCCCGATCTTTTCTTCTTTTGCTTTTGCTTCTTTTTTTTCTTCTTCGTGGGTTTCTTGCACTTTAACTTTCTGCTCCGTTTCTTCCTCTTTAACTTCTTCCTCTTCCGTATAGCGATAGCCCTCAACCGTCCAGACGCCGACTAATTCTTCGCCGGCCGGAATGGCCTCGGTTAAAAAATCTACAGGCATCTTGGTTTCAAAGGAAGTGAATCCTTCTATCTCCATTTTCTCAATTTCCACATGATGCGGAATTGAGCTGGCGTCTTTAGGCTCAAGCCTAGCCCGGTCCTTGGACAGATAGTCGTTAGGCGTACAGCCCGATATCCATAGCAACAACAATAACAACATAGCCAACCTCTTCATTTCCGCCTCCTTTCAGTTAAGTTTAACCTCTAATTTTAAACAACTTTCCTAAAACAACCACAATTATTAGCATAAATTTTTTATGCCAACTATCTGCTTGTTTTTAATCAAAAACCTTACCACGTTCTATTGTACCCCGTCAACTTGACAGAAAGACTAAGATATGCTAATTTAAACGGTTATCTTTGAACCTTAAAAATACCCTGCCCAACCTTATAGCCTAATTGTCAAATATGAAGAAATCATGAATAACTAACTGCCATTGCGGGCTTTGACCCGCAATCCAGCATTTTGCCTTAGGTTATAAGTCTGGGTAGGGTAAAAAATGTTAACGTCAAAAAACAACTTTTGTAAGAGAGGAGAAAAGGGATGAGACAGGCATTGAAAGTGTTAATGGCAGTTGCGGTCGTGGTAACCCTGATTTTTATCGGGGTAAGGAATGACAAGGAAAACGGAAATATAGCTGCTGAAAATTCAACCGGGACGATGGCGCGCGAAAATTTCAAAGCGCTTACAGCGGCCCAGGTAAAGGAAAATTTTCAGGCCGCCATGACGGAAGTAAAACAAAACGGCAAGGGCTGTAAGATTAACGTCACTTCATTCATCGTAAGATAAAAGGAGAAAAGGATGAAAAAAAGTATTTTCGCATTAATCGCGGCAATGGTTTTATGTTTCGTCAATCTGGTTTTCGCCGGTGCCGGCAATATCGTACCCCTTGGCGGAGGATCAAGCGGAGGATCGGGCGGAGGCGGATCCATTACTTACGGCCAGACTTCTTCGGTTACGCAGGGTAGGCTGGTTCGTTTGGCGGAAAATCTGATTACCCGGGTGGATAGAACGCAATACACACTTTTCTCCCAGGGGATCGAGGTCCTGCGCTGGAGTGAAGGAGACGCCGTCCCATTGATACCCGCCGGCCAGTACAGAATAACCGGCCAAAAGATTGACGACGACCGGCAGATGACTTGCTTTGACGGGTATTTAGATTTCACCGCCATCGAGGGAGGCACATTAGACTTACAGGTGCCTTTACGCATCGCCCAAAATTTGCCCGCGCCCTTTAAGGTTAACGGGTCTAGTTTACCGCGTAGCCTTGACCGGAACCAAACCTGGTTTGGCGCGACCATCATCAATGAGGACGGATCTTCGTCCTGGGGCAGCGCCAGCTTAAACCAGTCTACCGGCGACATGATGATTGATATCTGGTTGGATCCCAACCAAACGCCAAAATCCCTGGTGATCAGAAACGGAGACCAAATTTTTACCTCCAATCTGTCGCTGGACGTCATCTCGGCTATGGGGGGAGCAACCATCAGCGTCAACTTTGATCCAATATTCAAAGCCAATTCAGGCGGCATAAACTCGTTTTACGCTCATCGGTTCTGGATCTTTGACGGCTTTGAAGACACTATCGATCAGCCCGGAGAGCGGACGTTCTATAAGGTAAAAATGGAGGCCGGAATAACCTATAAAATCTTTACCGCCCCGCCATCGACGAATACCCCTCAAATCGGCGATACAGTAGTGGAGGTTTGGCCAGGCAATTACACCGGAGTCATTACAAATAACGGAGCAGGCCTTTTAGGCAGTAACGACGATAGCGGTGAAGCGGCTTATTCCCGGTTATTTTTTACACCGCCTACCACCGGGGAATACCTAGTCGCCGTCCGAGGATTCTCCCAGGAAATAATGGGAGGCTACTACGTGCAAATAACCAACGCCAACACTATGGTCGCCACGGGGACAATCACCAGATGCACGGAATCTAGCTGCGCCATCATACCGAACGGTAATGCCAATCTGCAAATAAGCTGGTCAATTTCCGATCCAAACCAAGGCACCGGCTACTTTTACGGCAGTGGCGACGGCGTAATCAAGGTGGCAGTTGCCAATGTCGGTTCGGTCAGCCAAATTAAGGATGCGTCTGCCTACCAATATAGCGAACGGAGCGTGGGCCCGGTCGGCATCAACGGCATTGTGCTGATTCATAACACCCAGAATGGGCATTATGGCGCCTTGAAGATCAGAAATATCTACGATGACGACCCCAGTCAGGCGCCATTTGGCTACCTTGATGCAACCCTGTACGACCAGACCAATTTGACGGGAGATTTTTCTCAATAAGTCACCCGTCCAAATTGACTGTTCCTTTAACTCAAAACCCCTTCACCAACCAATCGGTGAAGGGGTTCTTTTTATATTTGAGAATTTTAATTTTACGCCAATTTCGGTTTTAAGCCTTTTTCTACGAGCGCCCGGCTGATTTCCGCCTGTGGCGGCAGTTTATCCAATTCGTCAATATGCAGATAATCATGCCGATCAGCTCTTAGCTCCAAGTCAACAATATTTTTATCTCCCCAGCTCATAATTTGGTTAAGCGTCGGCCGGAGCTTAATCTCTGCTTTTACTCCATTTATTTCTCCTTTTAATTCTTCCTTCAACCCGTCAAATTCTTTCTGCATATCAGTAAAACCCTTATTAACAAGTGTAGCCATTTCGTCAAATTTATCGTCTAATTTTTCATCAAGCAATTTTCCGATTGTTTGAATGTCTTTTTCCTCCAACATAAAATTTTTATTATATTTATATTATACTCGCCCGAAAATGGCATGTCAAATTTTAATTTTTGCTATCTCCCCTACTCTAATCTTATCGTTTTTTAATTTTTCCTTGTCCACCTCCACGTCAAAATAAAATTCGGATTTGCCGATTATTTTGTCTTGTTTTATCTGCTCAATTACGATTTCCAGTTCTTTATTTTTAAATTTATTTTTATAATCACCCATTAGTTTCAGGCTGAGCTTTCTCAAAATTTCAGCACGGCGTTTTTTTGTTTTTTCGTCTACCTGATTTGTCATCTTCGCGGCCGGAGTTTTCGCGTGAGCCGAAAAAGGAAAAACATGCAGGCGGCTGAATTTCATTTGCTTTATAAATTTCACGGTCGCGCGAAAATCTTTTTCCGTCTCGCCCGGAAAGCCGACGATGACGTCCGTTGAGATAGCGATGTCCGGCAGAGCTTTTCTTATATTAAAAATTCTTAATTTGTAATTGTTAATTGAATACGGCCGGTTCATTCTCTTTAAAACCGAATCACAGCCGGCTTGCAGCGGAATATGCAAGTGCCGGCAGATTTTACGCGTGCGCGCCATCAGCTTAATCAGCTCAGCCGTCACCTCGGTAATTTCAATCGAGCTTAAGCGCACTCGGCCTAAGTTTTTTATTTTAATAAGCTTTTTTAATAAAGCAGTTAAATTGACTTCACTGTTTTTTCCATACAACCCTAGGTGTATGCCGGTTAAAATAATTTCCCTATACCCGGCTTTGACCGCCTGCTCAATTTCACAAATCACTTCCGCCTCATCCCGGCTTACGAGTCCGCCGCGCGTATAAGGAATAATACAATAACTGCAAAACTGCTCGCAGCCATCCTGAATTTTAATGAAATAACGAGCTCGATCATTATTCGCAATTAAATTTTTTTGAGTATTGTGATTTTGAATTTGTTTGGTTATTGTATCTTGTATCTTGGATTTTTCCCCTAACATTTCTTTCGCGCACCCAACAACCACAACTTTCGCCTTGGGATTATCTTTCTTCGCCAGCTTAACCATGCGTCCGCTTTTTATGATAGCGGTCTTAGTCACGGCACAGCTATTAATGATGGCCAAGTCAGCTTTTTTAGCCGCCAAAACCAAACCGCCCGCCTGGAGTTCCGCGGCCAGCTTGCCTGAATCATATTGATTGACCTTACAGCCTAAAGTATAGATTTTATATGTCTTCATACTAAAAAACCCCATTACGGGGAAAAGTGAGCCACCTGTCGGATTCGGACCGACGACCTACGGTTTACAAAACCGTTGCTCTACCAGCTGAGCTAAGGTGGCAATCGGTCGGTTGAAAAAAGTGCGCTGTACTGGATTCGCCCTGTCATCCGACAGGGCGCCACGGGTTCATCCCGTGGCGAACCTAAACTTTCCAATTTATAGCAAACAACTTGTCAGTGCGCTGTACTGGATTCGAACCAGTGACCTTCTCCTTAAAAGGGAGCTGCTCTGCCGACTGAGCTAACAGCGCGTAAATTAAAAAACCCGCGTCTACGGATGTAATAATTATTATTAAAATAACATATATATTTAAAATTGGCAAGAATTATCGCGCAACTCGCAACTTGTAACTCGCAACTCTCTATTTTACTTGCATTTTGAGCTGCGAGTTACGAGCTGCGAGTTACGAGCTAAAAGTGCAAAACCGGTGCATGAAAAGTTAAAAAATAAGGGTTTTCCGCCCTTGATAAAACCGGCTCGCCATTGTAGTATGAAAGCATGAGCGAGAACAAAAGTCCGATTTCAAAATTACCGCCGCAAAACCTGGAGGCCGAGGCCTCTCTTTTAGGTTGTTTAATGATTGATAAAGACGCGATATTTAAAATCGCCGATACCTTAAGGCCGGAAGATTTCTATAAAGACGCGAACGGCCTGGTCTTTAAGGCCATGCGCGAACTTTACGCCCATCATGAACCGATTGATATTTTAACCCTGACCGGAAAACTTGAAGAAAAAAACCAGCTGGAAGCCGTGGGTGGCCGGACTTATCTGGCCGAGTTGGGCAATATGGTCGCCACCTCGTCCCATGTCGTCCATTATTCCAGCATCATCCAGCGCAAAGCCACTCATCGCCGGCTTTTATCCGCGGCCGCGGAAATAACCGAGCTGGGCTACCAAGAAGACGAAGAAATTGAGAAGCTATTAGACGAAGCCGAACAAAAACTTTTCGGCGTGTCGCAAAAATATTTAAAAAACGTTTTTTTGCCGATTGACAATCTCTTAACCGAAGCTTTTGATAGGATTGACGAACTGCATAAGCAGAGCGGAAAATTGCGCGGTTTGCCTACCGGTTTTCCGGATCTGGACAATCTGCTGGCCGGTTTGCAAAAATCAGATTTAGTCATCTTAGCGGCCCGGCCCAGCGTAGGCAAAACTTCCATGGCTTTAGACATCGCCCGCCTGTCCGCCATAAAAAGCAAAGTGCCGGTCGGCATTTTTTCTTTGGAAATGAGCAAGGAGCAATTGGTTGACCGCATGCTTTGCGCCCAGGCTGACGTCAGCTTATGGCGCATGCGCACCGGCAAATTATCGGATAAAGAAGAAGATAACGACTTTTCCCGCATCGGCGAAGCCATGGGTCAGTTATCCGAAGCTCCGATTTATATTGACGATTCGGCCAGCTCTTCCATCATGGAAATCAGGACTAAGGCGCGCCGCCTGCAGGTCGAAAAAGGCCTGGGCCTGTTAGTGATTGACTATTTGCAGCTAATGGAAGGCCGGGGCAAATACGGCGACAACCGCGTGCAGGAAGTTTCGGAAATCACCCGCGGCCTTAAAGGCATCGCCCGCGAGCTCAACATACCGGTTTTGGCCCTGTCGCAGTTAGCGCGCGCCGTGGAAATGAGCCGGCCGGCCATCCCGAGATTGGCGCACTTAAGAGAATCCGGCTCGATCGAGCAGGACGCGGACGTGGTTATGTTTATTTACCGCAAAGCGGCCGACCGCGGCTATAATTACGACGAACTGCCGGAATCGGAAAAGCATTCGGCGGAAATCCATATCGCCAAGCACAGAAACGGTCCGACCGGAAAAGTTGATTTATTTTTTGACGAGGACACGGTCAGCTTTAAAAGCATGGCCAAGGGCAGCCAGGAACCGATGCCGGAGTATTAATAATTATTTATCATTTAAAACATGTTCAACAAACTAAAACAATTTAAAGACTTAAGAAGCCAGGCAAAAACCTTGCAGAACGCCTTAGCCCAAGAATCGGTGGAATACGAAAAAAGCGGAGTAAAAATTGTCATGAACGGCAATCTGGAAATTACCGGACTGACCATTAATCCCGACCTGGCGCCCAATAAGCTTGAAGGCATATTGACGGACGCGGTCAATGAAACAATCAAACGCGCCCAAAAAACCATGGCGAAAAAAGTCCAGGAAATGGGCGGACTAAGCGGAATGTCAAATTTCCAATGAAATATCCAAAGTCAATCCAATCCCTGATCGACCATTTTTCAAAGCTCCCCTCGGTCGGGCCGAAAACCGCCGAGCGCTATGTTTTTTATTTATTGCGCCAGCATCCGGAGAGCCTTCAAGGGTTCGCCCAGGCGATCGCCGAGTTGAAAGAGAAAACCAAAGTTTGCCAGACCTGCCTATCCATCGTCGAATCAAGCCCCTGCGCGATCTGCTCCGACGTTAAGCGGGACCGCTCGATTTTATGCCTGGTGGCGGACACGCGCGATATGATTGCCATCGAATCTTCCGGCCAATACCGGGGCTTGTATTTTATTTTGGGAGGAGTTATAAATACTATAGAGGGGGTAAGTCCGGAACAGTTAAATATTAAATATCTTATACCCAGGCTTAAGCCAAATACCATAAAAGAAATCATTTTAGCCTTTAACCCCGACGTTGAAGGCGAAACCACGTCCCTGTATATGAATAAAATCTTAAAGACATTCAAAGTCAAAGTAACCAGACTGGCCAAGGGCCTGCCTATGGGCGCCGACCTGGAGTACGCCGACGGGATTACTCTAGCCAACGCCTTAAAATATAGAAACGCAGTCTAATTATATATAAAATCAGCCGGCTTAGCCGGTTTTTTGTTTGTTGTCATTTTGAGTTGCGCCTGTAAAAACGCGAAACAATAAACCGGGCGAAATTTCGCTCTTTACAAATGAAAGGAGGGACAAGGTTGATGGATGAGATAAAAAACTCAACACTAATGCGAATTACGGATTATCTGGCCAAAAATAGAGGCCTTTTTCCCCGGGACCACCTTTGCCTGCTCGACAGGCTGAAAGAAATGGAAATTATCAAATTTTATATAGAGCGCGGGGAATTGGACAAATTTATTACGGCCGAATTGTCAGAGGCCCACATCCTCGGTTATCAAATATATTTAAAAATCAGCAACGGCAACCGCCTGAAACGATGGCTAATCGAACAGATGCTCACTGACTTCCAGAAAGACTGCCTGGAAACTTTACGGAATGATTGCGAGGCGTTAGAAGAGGAAATAAAAACGCCATCATCCGCTCAACAAAAAAATTCCAAAAAAACTGTTATGTTTGCCGTCTCTTAATGTCCGGCCGGAGGAAAAATGAAAAAACAAAAAACACTGTCAAAGATGATAAAATTGTTGAAAAAGCTGATATTACCCCGCAAACCTTATCCCGAAACGGTATTCCGCAAAAGAGGCCGTTGACCAAAACAAAAACCCCGGATCATCACGATCACGGGGTTCTTTTTATCTTTGAAGCTTTAACTGATTTTCGTAATTTCCACTTTGGTAAACGGCTGGCGATGGCCCACGTTTTTTTTGTATCTGGTCTTGTTCTTGAATTTTATGACATGGACTTTTTTGGCTCGGCCCTGCTCGATAATCTTGCCGCTAACCAGTTCGCCGAGTTCCGGCTGGCCTAAGTTCATCTTTTCATCTTCGGCCGTCATTAAAGTGTTAAACTTTAGAACCGCGCCGGTTTCGCCTTCAATTTTTTCAATTTTTAAGCTTTTGCCTTCGGCCACTTTGTATTGTTTGCCGCCGGTTTTGATTACCGCTATTTTCATATTTTTTATCATTTAAAATAAAACGCCCACTAAAGTGAGGCAGAATATTATTATATTAAACCGCTTTTCCTTTTCTGTCAAGATAAGCGAAAAATAAAATAATCAGCGCCATAACCGCTAAAATCAAGGCCAGGGCCAAAAGCTTGCCTTTGCTTTGTAAAAATAAGGCGGCCAGGCCGAAAGCGGCGGCGAAAAGATAATAAAAAATGACCGATTTTCTAACGCTTAAACCTAAATCCAATAAGCGAAAATGCAGATGTTTTCGATCCGCGAATTTAAACGGATTTTTGCCGGCCGCCATGCGCCTGACGATCGTCCAGGCCACGTCCAAGATCGGTATGCCCATGACCAGCAAAGCGATGGCGATTTTTCCGCCGGAAATTATGGCTAAGACGCCCAAGGCAAAACCTAAAAACAGCGACCCGCCTTCGCCTAAAAATATTTTAGCCGGGTGCCAGTTAAAAATTAAAAAGCCGAGCGCGGCCGCGGCCAAGACCAAGGCGGCTAAGCCGACGTCCGGCTGATAATATTTTGACGTCTGAGTAAAAAGAAATATCACTAAAGCGCCGATAGCGGTCATGCCGCTAACCAGTCCGTCCAGCCCGTCTAAAAGTTTAGTCGTATACATCATGCCTAAGAGCCATAAAGCAATCAGCGCGGCAGAGAACGCGCCCAGATAAATAAAGCCGCCCAAGGGATTAGTAATTTTTTCTATCTCCACGCCGCCGAAGACCACGGTGGAGATAGCCAGGACCGGCCAAAGAATCTGCTCTCGCGGCGGCAGTTTATATTTATCATCAAACGCGCCGCCGAGCATCAGCCAGACCGCGCCGTAAAAAAACGCCAGCCAATGCCGCGGTTCAAGGTTGCCGACGAGTAAGTCGGCGCGGACAAAATATAGCATGACAAAAAACGCGGCGAAAATCGCCAGCCCGCCCAGGAGCGGCACAGGGCGCGCGTGGATTTTTCTTTCGCTATCCGGCTTATCGGTTATGCCGAACCTCGCGGCCAATTTCATGACAACCCAAGTCAGCGCGGCTGACAGCAATAATGTAATAAAAAAAATTTTAAAATAGTAGATTTGCATTTTATAAAGAATTAAGCTATAATATATTTCAAAAGGAGCGCTAAATAATCCAAAACAAAGGAGGTGAATGAACATTAACAAGGTTTGGTTAATAAAAAAATTAAACCATATTTGAGCAAGAGCAAAAGGGGGAAAGATGGATGATTTTGCTTCAAGCGTATTAAGCTCTTTATCCAGCCAACCAGTAAAAGCTTTCTTAGGTCTGAAAAAATATCAATGGTCGAGGAGAGCTCAATATCAAACTGTCGCCCGCGGTTGTCTGGAAAGCATGGGCGTAAACAACTTATTGGCGGTAAATTGCTTCCTTAAAACCGGCAGAAGTTATGTACCAGCGCTTGATCCTAACGTAGTTAACATTTTCCTTAGACTACACGGAAGAAACAACGTAAGAATTATTTTATAACCAACCTCCAACTTCGGACGGCATGTCATTCATATGAATTCAATAGCTAAGGATTCATAGAAAGCATCCCGTCCTTTTTTTATTCTTTTACAGTCGGTTTGGGGAAATTATTTTTTAAGCGCATACGAAATTGTAGCGATTTTTTACAAAAAATTACTTTTTTTACCTTTTAATTTTTTGTAAAAAACGCCCAAATTTCGTCTAAGTGAAAAAAATAATTTTCCCAAGCCGGCAACATGCGGTAACTTTTAAGCCCCCCTTGTTAAAGAAAATTACCTATAGTTCCCTCCCCTCTCTTACTTTTACGTTGGCTTCGACGTCAATCAAAACCGTATCTCTTCTCTTTACTTCGCCGGCTAAAACCAAATCGGCGATTTTATTTTCAATCCGCTCCTGAATCAACCGCCTTAGCGGCCGGGCGCCGAACTTCGGGTCAAAGCCCAACTCGGCTAATTTTTTAATACCCGCCTCTTCGGAAACTAGGCCAATGCCCTTAGCTTCCAGCATGCGCCTGACTTTATTAAGCATCAGCCCGGCAATGCTTTGCACGTCTTCTATTGATAACGGTTTAAACACGATAACACCGTCAAACCGGTTTATCAACTCGGGCTTTAAATATTTATTAAGCTGGTCATTAATTAGCGATTGTTTGATCTGCTCAATCGCGGCGCCGGCCTTAAGCTGGTCCTGGATGTAAACCGCGCCGATATTGGATGTGGCGATGATGATGCAATTGGTAAAATCAATGGTCCGACCCTGCCCGTCGGTTAAGCGGCCGTCGTCCATGACTTGCAAAAATAAATTTAAGATATCCGGATGGGCTTTTTCAAACTCGTCGAGCAGTACCAAAGAAAACGGCGCCTGGCGCACGGCCTCGGTCAAGTAGCCGGCAGCGCCGCTCGGCGCGCCGATCATTTTTTCAACCGATTCGGGGCGCTGATATTCGCTCATATCGATTCTTACCATATAATCTTCCTCGCCGAAATAAACCTCGGCCACTGCCTTGGCCAGCTCGGTCTTACCCACCCCGGTCGGTCCTAAAAATAAAAAGCTGGCGATCGGCCGCTTTTGTTCGCGCAGTTCGGTCCTGGCCCGCCTTAGACTGGCCGCCACCATGCTGACCGCTTCTACCTGGTCAATCATCCGGTTATGAATTTTATCTTCTAAATTTAAAAGCGCCTCGCTTTCCTTTTCCGTGATTTTGGTCAGCGGGATTTTTGTTTTTGAACTGACCACCGCGGCCACGTCTTCGTCCGAAACTATGCTGTTCACGCCTTTATCGCGCGACACCTTGACCGCGATGGCTTCTAAAATATCGACCGCTTTAGCCGGTAAAAATTTATCATGAATATACTTGGCCGACAGTTCCACGGCTTTACTAATCGCCGAGTAAGTGAAATAAATTTTGTGTTTGGCCTCATAAAACCCGATCTTGCTTTCAATCATCTGAATCGCTTGATTCATGTCCGGTTCGGCCACAACGATTTTCGCCATCACCTGGCCAAGCGGTTGGTTCTCAATATATTTGGCGTAATTATCTTCGGTGGCGCTGGCTAAGCAAATCAAATTATGCCGCTTAACCGCGCTGGATAAAACTTCCGACAACTCCAAGCTTTCTTCGCCGCCCGAGGTTATGCCCATTAAATTTTCAATGTTGTTGATATATAAAACAATATTGCCGGCTCGCGCCACTTCGTCAATAATAACGAGCAGCCGCTGTTCGGCGTCGGCCGGCGCCGCCCCGGATAACAAACGCGAGATATCAAGCTCCACTAAGCGCTTATCTTTTAAAATTTTCGGCACGTCTTCTTCTACCATCTGCCGCGCCACCTGGCCGATGATCATATTCTTACCCACGCCCACCGGACCACAGAGTAAAATTCCGTTTTTACCGCTTTGCAGGGCGTCAAAAATCTCTTTTACCGTTTCCTCGCGCCCGACGCAGAGTTCCAACCGGCCCCATTTCGCGGCCAGCGTCAAATCGTAAGCAAAATGGTTCAACACCGGCGTGGCCACGGCCGTGTAAGCACGGTCCATGGCGCTCCCGGGCTTAAAGCGCGAAGCGCGCCGGTAATGATGGTAATTTTCTATAAGCCGCTCGTTAATCACGAACCATTGGATAACGTTATTTATTTTATCGCGGTCAATTTCCAAGTCATAAAGGATTTCGCTTAAATTTTTATCTCGCTCCAAAATCGGCAGAATAAAATTTATGGGCGCGACTTTTTTTTGCCCCTGTTTTAAAGCGTCAATATAGCTATTAAGCATTATTTCCTTAACCTCAGCCGACAACTCGGGATGAGATTCTGCCTTAGGCTCATTAAGCAATTGATTTTTCAGTTTGGCGATCAACTTTGACGAATCAATATTTAAGCGGGAAAAAATCGCGGCCGCGCCCGAATCTTTTAATAAACTGAAAAACAGATGAACCGGCTTAACCTCTTTATGTTTAGCGAAATCGGCCAGTAAAAAGGCCTGCTCCGCGGTTTTAATGGCCGCTTGATTTAAGCCGCTGGAAACTTCAATTTTATGCTGACCCCTGGCTTTGATGAATTCCGACCAATTGTCCGGTGATTCGTATTTAAGCTTCTGGCCGTATTTTACTTTTTTGATTTTTTGCCTGGACGCTTCTTCCCGGCCTAAGCGGTAAATTATGAACATGTCGGCCAAGAGGCTCGTCCAGAAAATTAAAATCAACGGGCTTTTTACGCGCCAGAAAGCGAAGGCGCCTAACGCTTGCGTCTGTTCGCCGGCCAGTACGACCCAATAAACCAGGCAAAATAAGCCGATTAAGCCGATGGCGAAAGCCAGGATATTTAAAGTTAAGTGAAGCCCATTTTTAAGATGCCGCAATTTTATCATGGGCGCGGTTAGGGGCAGGTCAAGATAAAAAAACCGGCCGCCATAAAAAGCGATTTCGCCCGCGCCCGAGCAGTTTTTACAGCCCGCGCCGTTGCAGTTTGAACAGGTTATGTACTGGATGTCGGATTGTTTTTGTTCTTGCGTCATTTAAATTAATTGAAAAATAATTTCATAAATAACGAACGGCGGAAGCAGCAGCCAAAGAATAATTACGGCCAAACAAAGAATCAGCCAAAACAGCATCACCAGGCTTCTAAAAATAATCTGCGCCAAGCGCACCAAAAAACTGATGAGCCAGCCCTGCCAATCGTATTGCCCGTACATCGGACGGAAAATATTTTTCAGCCAGACGACAAGCGCCAAAGACTTTTGCTTGTCAGCTAAAAAATTCAAAAGGCTTTTGAGCAAATTAAAAAAACCGCGCGAGTACCACCAGAGAGGAAAATACGCAACATCATAAATCAATTCAACCACAATTTTTCCCGAATAGAAGATTAAATTATTGGAAAACATAAAAATAATTTTTGAATTTTTAAATTTTGTAATTTTTAAATAATATCCAAATTTTTAAATTTTTAATATTAGAAATTAAGATATTATAAATTATTTAAAAATTAAAAATTATAAAATTAAAAATTGTACCTTTATTATACCACATTCCCCTATTTTCCGACAAACGGCTATTCGCGCTTGACAGCCTTTCGGCTATTGTGTATTATATAGATATCAATCAAAGCCGCCCGCCAGGGCTGTTTTTTTTAAACCTTTGAAAACCTTTTTAGAAAAGGTTTTCAATACTTTCCCCCTACGGGGATAAACCAAAAATATAATGAATCAAATTAAAATTTAATAGCGGGCAAAGCCCTACGGCCATTAAATTTTAATTTGATAAATAGATTATGAACAAACTAACCAACTACATCAAAGCCTCAATCGAGGAAATGAAAAAAGTCAGCTGGCCGACCAAAAAAGAAACCTATAACTACACCTTGCTGGTGATTTTTATCAGCGTGGGCGTGGCTTTGTTTCTTGGCTTACTCGACCTGGTTTTTACCAAAGGCTTGGAATATATAATTACTAATAGATAAAATCCCCATATGGCTAAACAAACATTAAATCAAGGCCGGCGCTGGTATGTTCTCCATACCTATTCCGGCTACGAAGAAAATGTCTCGCAAAATTTAAAACAAAGAATTGAATCCATGGACATGGAAGACAAGATTTTCAACATACTTATTCCGGTGGAAAAAAAGATTAAAATAAAAAACGGCAAGCGAAAAATCGTTGAAGAAAAAATCTTTCCCGGCTATGTTTTAGTGGAAATGATTGTGACCGACGATTCCTGGTACGTGGTCAGGAACACCCCGAACGTTACCGGCTTTATCGGCACGGGTACGATTCCTACGCCGGTGAGCGAGCATGAAATTAAAGATTTACAGAAACGCATGGGCGTGGATGAGCCGAAATTTAAAATTGACGTCTCGGTCAACTCGCCGGTGCGAATTATCGACGGGCCGTTTAAAAACCTGGAAGGCAAAGTTCAGGGCATTGACGAAGCCAAAGGCAAGATTAAAGTCGTGGTTTCCATGTTCGGCCGAGAAACGCCTGTTGAGTTAGACTTTTTACAGATAAAAAAAATATAACAACAAGTTAAAAGTTGAAAGTTAAAAAGTTATAAAGTAAAATCCACTTTATAAAAGCTTCTCTAAAATAACTTTCAACTTTATAACTTTTAACTAATTTTTTATGGCTAAAAAAATATTGACCAAAATCAAACTGCAGATTCCGGCCGGTCAGGCCAATCCGGCGCCGCCGGTCGGTCCGGCCTTGGGCCAGCATGGCTTAAACATCGCGCAATTCTGCAAAGACTTTAACGACAAAACCAAAGACAAAATGGGCGATATCACCCCGGTGGAAATCACGGTTTTTGAGGACAGGACTTACACCTTTATCTTAAAAACCCCGCCGGCTTCGGAACTGATTAAAAAAGCCGCGAAAATCCCGAAGGGTTCGGGCAAGCCGTTAAGTGAGAAAGTCGGCTCGATTACCAAAGCGCAATTAAAAGAAATCGCGGAAGTAAAAATGCCGGACTTAAACGCTAACGATATTGAAGCGGCCATGAAGATTATCGCCGGCACGGCCAGGCAGATGGGAGTGGAAATTAAATAACTAATTTGTGGGAGTCCTGAGTACTCAGAACGCTACCACCACGAAAATTTATGACCAAAGAAAAAATTGAATACGACAAGTCTAAGGCTTATCCAATCGCGGAAGCGATTGAGCTCGCGAAAAAATTAAGCAAAACCAAATTTGACGGCTCAATTGAAGCCCATTTTAGATTAGGCATTGACACGAAAAAAGGCGAACAGCAGGTTAGGTTAGCCGTCTCGTTGCCGCACGGCACGGGTAAAACCGTTCGCGTCGCGGCTTTCGTTACGCCGGGCAAAGAAAAAGAAACCCGCGATGCCGGCGCCGATTTGGTCGGCGGCGAAGAGCTGATCGCGGAAATTAAAAAAACCGAAAAAACCGACTTTCAAGTCGCCGTGGCCGAACCAGGGCTAATGAAAAATCTGGCCGTCATCGCTAAAATTTTAGGCACCAGAGGCTTAATGCCCTCGCCGAAAAATGAAACCGTTACTCCTGACCCGGCTAAAGCCGTAGCTGAACTGAAAAAGGGAAAAATCAGCATGAAAAATGACGATACGGGCAATTTGCACGTGGCTATCGGCAAAGTTTCTTTTGACACGATTAAACTGGCTGATAATTTCAATGTTTTACTTGACGCGGTCAGAAAAGCCAAGCCGGCTACTTCCAAGGGCGTTTACCTGAAAAGCGTAACGCTTAACGCCACCATGGGACCGGGACTGAAAATCGCTTTATAAAAAATTCTTGACATAACAAAAAATCACCCGCCATTTCGGCGAGTGGTTTTTTGTTTATTCTGTTGAAAACAAATCATGGTCTTTTTTAAACAGCCGCCGGGCCAGATGGTAGATGCCGAAGGTTATGAAAAAAGCCGAAGCCACGTCGATGGAATAATGGTAATGCGCGAGTAGCACGCTAAAGCCGGCGACTACGGACGAGCCGAGAAACAGCAAGCGCAACGGTCTTGCACGCCAAAATATCAAAGCCAAGAGGTAGGGCATCCCCGTATGGCCGGAAAAAAATAAATCAGCCGACGAAGTAAAACTGTCAATCAGGTCATAATTATCCATCACCGCCCGGTCCGGAAACGGCCCGTAATGGGTTAAAGTAACGAAACCGGCGCGGATTACGATAAATAAAGCCAGGCTTTTAAGCGTAAAGGGAATGGCTTTAGGCTCTTTAAGCATTAGTCCGGCCACGAAAACAATAAATAATAATGTGCCCTCAAAAAACAGCAGATTGGTGTCGACCACGGGCAAAATATTAAGCAGTAAATCAGTTACCGAATTCCCGGCTTTTTCAATGGCGAAAAGATTGGCGTAATAATTGATAGCCACGCTAACCGCAAAAAAAATCAAACCGGCAAAGACCGAAATTATAAAAGTTTTTTGCGACCAGTAAAATTTATGCTTTTTTATTATCTGCTCCATAGGCTGAATTAATATTAGCATTTATCGCTCCGGAGTTGAAGCGGCCGGGCGCAGCTGGATTGATTGCGCCGTTAAGCTGCCGTCGGCATTAGCCGTGCCGGTAACCATGACACTCATGCCGGCTGCCAGGTCAGCCGCCGAACCGTCAACCGCCTTCATGATTTGCGTTCCCGAGGACAAAAAAATAATTTTAGAACCGCCGTCACGCAAGCCCACGGTCAGACTTTTATCGTCTTTAGCGATAATCTGGCCGTTTATAAAGCTCGCGCCAACCCCGCCCCGGACGCCCCTAGCTTGACCGCCAACAAATTGCTGAAATCTTTGCGCGCGCTCGGCGCCGAAAAAATTAGATCCGGCCTTAATTTGGCCGTACTTCATGCCGCCGTAAAACGCGCCGCCGCCCACGGCTAGTATGGCGATGACAAAACCGGTAATTGTTTTAGACATAAAATTATTATTAGTTTTTTATTTGTTATTCGAAACGAAGCGCTTCAATCGGATTAAGTTTTGACGCCCGGCGCGCCGGATAGTAGCCGAAAATCAGGCCAATGGCCGCTGACACGCCGAAAGCCAAAATAATTGACGAGCTGGAAACCGTGGTGGTTAAGCCGGCAAAGCGACTGACGCCCAGCGACACCAGCCAGCCTAAAATTATGCCCACTAGCCCGCCCATGAAAGTCAGCATAACCGCTTCGGTTAAAAACTGGCCGCTAATATCATTCTCGGCCGCGCCGATGGCTTTGCGCAAGCCGATTTCCCGCGTGCGTTCGGTCACGGTGGTTAGCATCATATTCATAATGCCGATGCCGCCGACCACTAGCGATATGCCGGCGATGGAAGCAAGCAGCATGGTAAAAGTATTAGTGACGCTGGAAGCCGTGGCCACGATATCCGATTGGTTCATGATGCTAAAATCCGCCGCTAACGGATCAGAAATCTTATGCCTGGCTAGGAGCAGGCCGGTAACTTGCTCCTGCGCCCCGGCCATGTCGGCCGCGCTAATTGCTTCAATCGAGATAGTCGAAACATAATCCGCCCCGGCCAAATATTTTTGCATGGTGGACAGCGGGATATAAACAATATCGTCCTGGTTGGAAAAACCGCTGCCGCCCTTGCTAGCCGTCAGACCGATAACTTTAAATTCAATGCCGTTAATTCTTAAAGCCTGGCCCAGGGCGTTAGCGCCTTCGCCGAATAAATCATCCCGCGTGGTCGGGCCGATAACCGCCACCTTAGCTAGACTCGAATTATTTTGGTCGGTAATAAACGAGCCTTGTTCTATTTTGACGTTTCTAACTTGCGCGTAACCGGACGTTACGCCGTCCACTGAAGTATTGGTGTTAGCGCCCTTGGCCGTAATCTGGAAACGGCGATTTAGGTCCGGCGCCACGGCTTTGGCCAGAGTAGCTTCTTTTTTTATGGCGTCGGCGTCTTCTTTGGTTAATGACTGGGCGCTGCCTCGGCCCGAACTGACCGCCGCGCCAAAGCCTCTTTGCGCGCCCGGCATGACAATCAATAAATTGGAACCGATTGACTGGATGCTTGATTGGATTGAGCCTTGGGCTCCCTGGCCGATTGAGACCATGGCGATGACCGAGGCGATGCCGATGATAATGCCTAACATAGTCAAAGCAGACCTGACTTTGTTGCCCGATAAGGCGCTGTAGCTTTCATGGAATAAATCGGAGATTAACATAAAATTTTATTTTTCATTTACAATTTTCTTTTCATTCTTCCTGTCCCCCACAATCAGCCCATCCCTGATGGTAATAATCCTATCCGCGTGTTCGGCTACGTACTGTTCATGAGTGATTAAAATTATGGTCCGGCCCTGCGCGTTTAAGCTTTGAAAAGTTTCCAGCACCACGTCGCCAGTCTTAGTGTCTAAATTGCCGGTCGGCTCATCGGCTAAAATAATCGCCGGATCATTAACCAGCGACCGGGCGATGGCCACTCTTTGCATCTGGCCGCCGGACAACTGATTGGAAAAATGATAAAAATGGGACTCAGTTAAACCGGCCCGCAGCAGCGCCTCTCTAGCTTTAGCTTCCCGCTGTTCTAGAGGAATTTTCGCGTAAACCAGAGGCAGAATCACATTGCGCAAAACCGTAGCGCGCGGCAGTAAATTGAACGCCTGAAAAACAAAGCCGATTTTTTCCCGCCTGACTTGCGCCAGCTCGTCGGCCGACTGCGCTGACACGTCCCGGCCGTCCAAAGCGTATTTTCCCTTGGTCGGCGTATCCAGCGCGCCCAAAATATGCATCAAGGTGGATTTGCCCGAACCGGACGGGCCGATGATGGCAACGAATTCGCCTTTATCTATCTTAAAATTAAGCCCTTTTAAGACTTCGGTTTCCACCTCGCCGGAAAAATATGATTTATGGATGTTTTCGCAGTTTATCATGATATTAATTACCCACTCTTCTTATAAAAGTACCGTTACCCCCGCCGCCGATGCCGGGAAGTCTTATGCCGCCAGCCGCTCCGGTTTGCCCGGCCGCGGCATTAGCGCCGCCGGTTATGGTTTGGGTAATAACTTTATCGCTTTCATCTATGCCGCTCAGTATTTCCGTGTCAGTATCATTAGCTAAACCGATTTCTACCGCGACATCTCTCGGCTGGCCGTCAGCGCCTAAAACCTGGACATAACTCGCGCCGCTGGCCTCGGTTTTGACCGCCGAGTTAGGCACGGTTAAAACATCGGTTTTGACATTAGTGATAATCGTGGCGTTAACGCTCATGCCGGATTTGACTCGGCTGTCCTGGGTATCAAAAATAATTTTTACGTTGAAGGTTACCACGCCTTGCGAGACTGTGCCTAAAGCGTCTATCTCGGCCACTTTGCCCGAGATGTCTAAGCCATCCAGCGCGTCAAAAGTCAGCGTTACCGGCTGGCCGATTTTTATTTTTGCCACGTCAACTTCGTTTAAAGAAATTTCCGCGATTCTTTGCTGGGTAATGATCGTGGCTATTGCCGCGCCCGAGGCCGCGTCCCCGACTTTCACGTCAATCGCCGCCACCACGCCGTCAAACGGCGTCCGGATAGTATAATCGGCTAAAGCCGTTTGGGCGTCAGCAAGCGAGTTGCGCCTTTGCTGAACAGTTAATTCCTGCGATTTAACATCCAGCGCGTCCGCGCCGGCTAAAAGTTTGGCCAGAGAAGACTGTTTTTCTTTTAAACTGTTTTCGGCCGCGGCTAAATCCAATGGCTGGTTCTGCTTTAAAGTTTTTAAGCTGTCGTTGGCCGCGGTAATCGCTTCTTTATCGCTCTGAATATCAGCTAGCGCTTGAAGCAAACTGGATATGGCGGTATTTGCCTGTCCGCTGTAAGTTGAAAGATTTGTCTTATAAGCCGCGACTTGAGAAAAAATTGAAGAATTTCTTAGCGAGCGGGAATCGGACCAAACCGCCAAATAATTATTCTCGCTTTTAATCGCCTGGGCCATAGCCTTAGCCGAGCTTAAAGTTTCGTTAAGCAAATTTTCCACGGTCGCGGCCTCGGAATATACGCTGGAACTTTTAAAATTAGCGTAATTGGCGTCATAAGCGCGGCGCGCGGCCGCGTAATCGTTTTCCGCGACTATTTGATATGACTTGATTTTAGATTGATCACTATCATACGTAGAATTATAAAGCGCTGAGGTGTTTATCTGCCCCTTGTTTAAGGCGGTTTCGCCGGCGCTAATCTGTTCGCTATAAAGTATGTCGTTTAAAGCGGTGATAATGTTAGGCGAATTTAAAAAACTGTTGGAGGTCGCGGTGAAAGCGTCAGTATAGGCTTTGGCTAAATTATTTTGCGCGGTTTGCAGATTATTCTGGACAGCTTGGTAATCTATGGGCTGGGAGAGTTTCAGCTTATCCAAAGAATTTTGCGCGCTAGCTACGGCGTTTTGCGCGGCCAGCACCGAATTAGCGTCAGCCGCCTGCTTTAATTTATCTAAAGCCAGCAAAGCGCTTTGCAGATTAGCGTTAGCGTCGCGCACCGATTTTAAAGCGTCGCGCACGTCAATTTGCGCGATGACCGCGCCTGTTTTTACTTGCGCTCCGGCTACGGCCGCGACTTTCGTGATATTGCCCGAGACTTTTGCTTTAAGCTCAACTTGATTGGCGGACGTTACCTGGCCGCTGCCCGTTACCGCGGTGGTCAACGTGCCTTTAGCCGCCGCCGAGCTTAAATAACGCACTGACGCCGAACCGGCCTTGGCCGAACCGTACCAATAATACCCGCCGCCGATTAAAACTATGGCGGCCAAGACAGAAGCAATTTTATGCTTTTTGATGGCTATAAAGATTTTTGACATAATTTATTTATTTTATCAACGCGCCGCCGGCCGCCGGCATGACCCTGATTAACTTGGCTTCAATTTGGCCTTGATCATTCGGCCGGCCGATAACGATGATCCGGTCGTCAATTTTTAAATCGCTCATTTTTAGGCTCTCAAAACCCTTAATCAGCGAGGTCTGCTCGCCGACTAAAATAGTCTTTTCCACATTCCCTCGGTCTTTAACCACTAAACTGCCGCCTTCAATTTTAATGATTTGCCCTAAGCCGCTATGGCCGTTAAAGCCGCGCCGGTCAAAATCCATCATGCCGCGCCGGTCCGGCCCCATGATATTGCCGTAATAATTTTTCTCCCAGCGGTTGGAAAATCTTTCCTTGGCCTGGCCGACGAAAACTCCGGCCGCGAAGACGAAAGTTAAAACCAGCACGGCCGCAATTATGATCAGCAGTTTATTAAAATGATTTGATTTGAAAAATTCGTTCATATGTTTAGTTTATTATTATTTTTCTAAAATTTCTGTAAGAGTCGGTTAGCTTGGCTAAATTAAAAACAAACACCAAGAGGGCCGAAAGCGCTAGGAATGGGCTTAAGGCCGGAGCCGACTCTAAAAGAGTTAGGGCATAATCCCCCAGATTGGCCATGATGATATTAAAATCACTTATCAGCAAAGATAAAAATTGGCTTAAGCCCGAATCAGCTAAGTCGACTAGCAATTTCTGGCCTAAAAATAGAAAAGCTGGCAAAGTAATAAAAAAACCCGAGGCTTGCAAAATCAGCTTTCTTTTCAGAAGCATTAACTGCTCTTCTCGGTTTATTCGTTTGATAACACGATCGTAAAGATCGGCTTTAGGAGTTAATTCCATAATATTAATACGAAAAAGAGAACCGTTTTGGTTCACTTTTTAATTAAATTTTTTAATTTTACAAGCGCTCTCCTGTTTCTCGTTTTCACAGTTTCTATAGATTCTTTTAACATCCCCGCGATTTCCCTGAATTTATAGCCTTCCAGATAATGAAGCTTAATGGTACGCTTATATTTCTCCGGCAATTTATTAACTGCCGAGTTAACTAAAGCCGCTTCATGAGCCGACTCCAGTTCCTCATGCGGCGAAGCCGAGGTTTCTTTGATTAGCTCTTCAAATAATTGGCCGTCGCCAGATTCCAGCGCGGAAAAATTTACGGCTTTATTTTTCTTTATATAATCAAGACAAGTATTTTTAGAGATCGCGTAAAGCCAATTTTTAAATTTATATTGAGAATTATATTTTTTTATCTTCCGCCAAACCTTGACGAAAACTTCCTGCGTTATATCCTCGGCCGCGGCTTGGTCTTTCGCATAATTAAAAGCGAAATTATAGATCGGCGTTAAATAGCGCTTGATTAAAAAATTTAGCGCTGCTCGCTCGCCCTTTAAGTAAGCCGCCACCAATTGTTCATCGGTTAATTTTTCCATAATGTAATTAAACTATAATAACTTGCATAAATCAATGATACCGCTCGACTAACCTTGATTTTTCCATTATCTTCTGCTAATATTAAGCTACAATTAATAAATAACTTCAAATTTATGCCTCTGCTTTACTACGTTTTGTTTTTCATTTTGATCTTCATAGTTTTCCCCGGCTTTAAAGTGGTTCAGCAGTATGAAAAAGGCGTGGTATTTTTCCTGGGAAAAATTATTTCCGTAAAAGACCCGGGCCTGAATTGGATCATCCCCTATTTGCAGTGGATGAGAAAAGTTGATTTTAGGACTTTGACTTTACCGATTCCGCCGCAAAAGATTATTACCAAAGATAACGTCTCGGTGGATATCTCGGCCGTGGCTTATTTTCAGATTACCGACGCCATAAAAAGCATCGTGGCCATTGAAAACGTCAGGCAAGCGATTGATCAAATAGCCCAGACCACGGTCAGAAATATCGTGGGCCGGTTTCAGCTGGATGAAGTCCTGTCCGAGCGCGACGCCATTAACAAAGAAATCAGAATTGTGCTGGACGCCCATACCGAACCCTGGGGCGTGGTCGTCAGTTTAGTGGAGATTAAAGATATTGAATTGCCGGAAAATATGCAGAGAGCCATGGCCAAACAGGCCGAAGCCGAAAGAGAAAAACGCTCTAAAATCATCGCGGCCGAAGGCGAGCTCTTGGCGTCAGAAAAGCTAGGCCAGGCCGCCGACGTCATGGCGGCGCACCCGATCGCTTTGCAACTCAGAAACTTACAAACCATGGCCGAAATCAGCATTGAAAAAAATTCCACTATCATTTTCCCGGCGCAATTCATGAGCACGGTTGAAGACATAAAAAAATTCATGAATAAAGAAGCTGCGCAGAAAAGCTAAAATGCAATATACCCCCTTTAATAAAGGTGGTTAGGGGGATTTTACCGTCATTCCCGCGCAGGCGGGAATCCAGAATCTACGCTGGATTTCCACTTTCGCGGGAATGAAAAAATCAAATAACCAGGAGGAAATGTATGGCTGAAACGTACCTTGAAAAATTGAATAAACTTACATTTTCAGTTCACCACACCCCAAACGCTAAAGACGGCTACCAATATCAAGTTCATCTCATCGGCAATAGCGGCACACTTGACAATATTACGCATGAAAGAAAAACCAAGGATATTATCGGTTACGGCAAAACCATGGAAGAAGCGGCCAAGCAAGCCTGGGAAGCTAAATTTGGAAATAAAGAAGAGATTAACGAAAGAGAAAAAATGAGTGCATCTGATGACGAAAACGGCCAACCGCTTGGCGGTGGCTTAATTGTCGCATGGTTATGTGGCAAGGAATTGGGCGACTTAACTGCAAAGTAAACTGTTAGCCGAACCTTGAGCGGAACAATCCGAAGCAGCCTAAAGTGCAATTCCGGGTATATCGCCAGATTCTCCCCCGAGTTTCTGGCTTTTTTTATGCCAAAAAATTAATTTGCCCTATTCCTTGTGATTTGATAAAATGTAATAACCCTTTAATAAATAAAGTCATAAATAATATGCCGGAAAACGTTTGCTACACTCGCCCCTCCTGGGACGAATATTTTTTAAAAATCGTTGAACTAGTCGGGTCAAGAGGCACCTGCGACCGGGGCAGGTCGGGTTGCGTCATTACTAAAGATAGAAGAATTTTAGCAACCGGCTATGTCGGTTCGCCGGTCGGCATAATTCATTGCGATGATGTCGGCCATGAAATGCATACGGTTATCCATGATGACGGCCATAAAACCCAACATTGCATCAGAACCGGACATGCCGAATTTAACGCGGTAGCGAACGCGGCTCGCTTCGGCGTAGCCTTAGATGGAGCGACTATCTATTGCCACATGACCCCATGCTATATGTGCGCTAAGATGATAGTTAATGCGGGAATAAAGCGGGTTGTTTGCAACATGGATTATCACGCCGGAGAAAGAAGCAAGGAAATTTTTAAAGAGGCCGGCGTGGCTTATGAACTGGTGAACAATGAAGTGCAAAAATACGATAACATGTAAACATGTAATAAAGTACAAATGAACAAACAACAAATAATAAATAAGACCGCCGAATACGTGAAAACTAAGTTAGCCGGCGAAGGCACCGGCCATGATTGGTGGCATACCGAGCGGGTTTGGAAAATGGCCGTGAACATCGGAAAACGTGAAAAAGCGGATTTGTTTATTGTCCAACTGGCCGCGTTATTGCATGACATTGCGGATTGGAAATTTAACGATGGCAATGACGAAGCCGGCCCTGAATTGGCCAGCATATGGCTAAAAAAATTAAAAGTTGAAGAGGCCATCGTTAAACATATTTGTCAAATTATTAAAGATGTTTCTTTTAAAGGACCGGGAGTTAAATCAAAAATAAAAACCAAGGAGGGCATGGCGGTGCAAGACGCCGACCGGCTGGACGCGCTGGGAGCCATGGGCATCAGCCGAACTTTCGCCTACGGCGGAAGCAAAGGCCGAGAAATTTACAACCCGAAAATAAAACCGCAAACTCATCGGACTTTCAAACAGTACAAAAACAATCATGGCACCTCAATAAATCATTTTTACGAGAAATTGTTGCTACTGAAAAATCTGATGAATACCGCGACCGCGAAAAAAATCGCCGCGAGAAGGCATAAATTCATAGAAAAATTTTTAGCTGAATTCTTTAAGGAATGGGAGGGAAAAAATTAAAATTGTAATAAAAAAAATTTAAACATATGGCCGACATTTTTCTCTACGACGAATTTAATCCCGAAGACAACGCCATGCTGCAGGCGCTTTATTCGCGCAGTCCCAAAAGCGTAACCGAGCATGTGGAAAAAGTCCGGGCCACCGGTTCGGGAAAATTCATGGAGCAGTTTTATGTGGGCTACGGCCACGCCTCCATCGCCGACTGCGGCTCCACTACCTTTTTTATTGAGCGCATAAGCATTTTAGCGGATAAAGCCATCCAGGACTGGCCGCTTTACTCCGGCCAGGAAACTTCCACCCGCTACGTTGATATGTCAAAACAGCCGATCATTGACCCGCTTAACACGGACGAGTCTGGCGCCGTGTTAAAAGCCTGGATGGATTTTTATATCAATTCGCAGGAAAAAGTAAAAGCGCATTTGCGTGAAAAATATCCGCGCCGGCCCGACGAAGAGGAAAAGATGTACGAAAAAGCCATCGCCGCCCGGACTTTTGACATCATGCGCGGCTTTCTGCCGGCCGGCATCACTACGCAATTAAGCTGGCACACCAATCTGCGCCAGGCCTTTGATAAGCTCTCCATTTTAAGGCATAATCCCCTGCCGGAAGTTAAAAAAATCGCTGATGTCATGCTTAAAAAACTCCAGGAAAAATATCCGCATAGCTTCAGCCATGAAATTTTTCCGGACCAGGAAAATTACCGCGAATTAGCCAGCCAAAAATATAATTTTTATAACCCAGCGGAGTCGCCGGAGTTTTTAATGAACACGAACATTGCCGCGGCTGAACTGGCTAAATACGACAACCTGATAAAAACGCGCCCCTTTAAAACCGGCCTGCCGATTTTTTTAGCCGACTTGGGCAGCGTGACGTTTGAGTTCTTGCTTGATTTCGGCTCATTCCGCGATATTCAGAGGCATCGTAACGGGGTCTGCCGCATGCCGCTGCTCACGGCCAAATTGGGCTTCAACCAATGGTATTTGGATCAACTGCCTGACGAGGTGAAACAAGCAGCTCTGGGGCTGATCGAACAGCAGAAGCAAGCCATAATAAATCTGAACGCCGCGCCGGAGATCAGCCAGTACTACATTTCGCTCGGCTTTAATCTGGCCTGCAAAGCCACGTACGGCTTGCCGGCCGCGGTTTATGTTACGGAATTAAGGTCCGGCAAATCCGTGCATCCGACTCTGCGCCAGATCGCGCATAAGATGTTCCATGGACTGGAAGAAAAATTTCCCAATTTAAAAATGTACGCCGACCTGGAAGAAGACGACTGGGACGTTAGGCGCGGACTCCAGGATATTATTAAGAAATAAATATGCCTTCAAAAAAAACTGTCGTCTGTCATGACATAAACAATAAACTGTATAAAGTTGATAGTAAAAAACTCACTTTCCGTCCCTCGATTTACGGAATCTTGATAGAAAAAAATAAAATTTTACTTTCAAAGCAATGGGACGGCTATGATTTTCCAGGCGGCGGAGCTGAACTTCACGAAACTGTTGAAGATACGCTCATAAGAGAATTTTGCGAGGAAACCGGATTAAAAGTTAAGCCGGGTAAAATAATCTATTGCGGCAGTTCATTATATTATTCACTTAACAGAAAACAATATTGGAATTGCCAGCTGATGTATTTTTGGGTTAAAAAAATCGGCGGAAAACTATCAAAAGAAAATTTTGATGATAAAGAAAAAGAATACGCTGACCTGGCCGAATGGATTGATATAAAAAAAATTGGCAAAATAAAATTTTACAATTCTCTGGGTAATAGCGGCAGCGTAAAAATAATAAAAGAAGCTTTAAAAAATAAATAACTATGAAAAACAAAAAAGTCATTATCGGACTGACCGGCGAAATTTGCGCGGGCAAGGGCACGATCGTGAAATATCTGGAACAAAAACACGGCGCCGCTTCTTACCGCTTTTCCACCATGCTTAGAGACTTGCTGGCGCGCCTTTATCTGCCGGTGTCCAGGGAAAACATGCAAAATATCTCCACGGCCATCCGCCAATATTTAGGCGAAGACATCTTAGCCAAGGTCATAGCCGAAGATGTTAAAAAAGATACTAACAATGTCATCGTGGTGGACGGTGTCAGACGGTCGCCCGATATAAAATATTTACGCGAAATTCCCGGCTTTAAGCTGGTACGAATCGTAGGCGACCCTGAAACCAGGTTTACGAGGCTCTTAGCCAGAAAAGAAAACCCGGGCGATGAGACTAAGACTTACGGGCAATTTATAGAAGACCATAAAAAAGAAGCCGACTCCCAGGTACCGATCGTCATGGCGCAGGCCGAATTGGAAATCAATAATAATGGCAGTCTGGAGGACTTATATAAGCAGGTTGACCAAATCATTTTAAACAGCTAAATTGTAAATATAAAAAACATCAAGGAGGAGCGCTATTTCGCGCTCTTTTCTTGTCCCTAATATGGAAAATCGCAAAGGAAAATTCATTGTGATTGACGGTACTGACGGCTCGGGCAAAGCCACCCAGACCGAACTCTTGGCCGAGCGGCTGAGGCGCTCCGGTTTTGACGTGGCCATCGCCGACTTTCCGCAATACAATACCAAATCAGCCGGTCTGGTTGAAGAATATTTGAGCGGCAAATACGGCTCGCCCGAAGAGGTTGGGCCTTATCGCGCTTCCATCTTTTACGCGGCCGACCGCTATGACGCGAGCTTTATTATCAGAGGCTGGCTTAACCAGGGAAAAATCGTTATCTCTAACCGCTACGTGACCGCCAACATGGGCCACCAGGGCGGAAAAATTGACAACCCGTTGGAACGAAAGCATTTTTTTGACTGGCTCTTTGGCCTTGAATATGAAATTTTTAATATCCCCCGCCCGGACTTAAACATCATCCTGCATGTGCCGGCGGAAATTTCGCAGAGCCTGGCGCTTGAGAGGCAGAAGCTTGACTGGGTAGGCAAAACCACTGACATCCATCAAGAAGACCTGAAGCATCTTAAAAGCGCGGAACGGACCTATTTGGAAATCGCGAAAAGCTTTCCCGGCTTTGCTTTGATTGAATGCGCGTCTTACGGGCAAATTTTAAACCGGGAGGATATAAGCGACTTGGTTTGGGAGCAAATCGTAAAATTATTCAGATCGACCGAGCCTGCTTATGAAAAAATTCCGGCGGCGCCGCAAAAAGAAAGCGGCTTAAAACTTAAAGTTCAAAAAATCTCGCCTGGGGCGAAGTTACCGACCCGCGCTTATGACCATGACGCCGGGCTGGATTTATACTCGGCCGACTATTATTCGCTCATCCCCGGCGACTCTACGACCATTAGGACCGGCATCAAACTCGCTATCCCGGCCGGTTACGCCGGACTGGTTTGGGATAAGGGCGGCGTGGCCAAAAACGGCATCCATTCTCTGGCCGGCGTGATTGACGCGGGCTTCAGAGGCGAAGTTACGGTCCAGCTAACGAACTTAAGCCAGGATATTTATCATATCGCGCCCGGGCAGAAAATCGCCCAGCTCTTAATCCAAAAAGTGGAGGCGCCGGAAATTAGTGAAGGCCGCGTTGACGACCAGACCGAAAGACAAGACGGCAGATTTGGGTCATCGGGAATATTTTAATGACAAATTTCCAATGACGAATGACAAATCAATGACCAATGACTAATTTCAAATGAATTATTTTGTCATTTGAATTTTGACATTGATTTGTCATTGGATATTTGTCATTTGACATTATTAATTGCTATTTTACATTTCCGTCAAATTTAGATAATATAACTTCATGGACTACGACGTCATCATCGGCCTGGAAATCCACGCCGAACTCAAAACCAAAGCAAAAATGTTCTGCTCCTGTAATAACGACGCGGCTAACAAGGAGCCGAACACGACTGTCTGCCCGATTTGCATGGCGCATCCGGGTACTCTACCTGTGCCTAATAAGCAGGCCATAGAATGGACGGTTTTAATTGGCCTGGCGTTAAATTGCAAAATCAACGAACTTAGTAAGTTTGACCGCAAAAATTATTTTTACCCCGACCTACCCAAAGGCTATCAGATTTCCCAATACGATCTGCCAATCGCTTACGACGGCTTTTTGGAAATTGACGATAAGCCGGTTTTAATTACGCGCATCCACCTGGAAGAAGACACGGGAAAATTAATCCACCCGGCCGGGAAAAAACATTCTTTGGTGGATTGTAACCGCGCCGGCACGCCGCTCATAGAATTGGTGACTGAACCGGTGATTCGCGACGCGGCCACGGCCAAAAAATTCGCGCAAAACTATCAGCAGATCCTGCGCAGTCTGGACATTTCCAACGCGGACATGGAAAAGGGCGAAATGCGCTGCGAGGCCAATATCAGCGTGCAGGAACAAGGCAAATGGAAATACGAGAATGGCCAGATTCTGCCGGAGGGTAGCTATAAATTAAACCCTAAAGTGGAGCTAAAAAATATTAACTCGTTCCGCTACATGGAAAAAGCCGTTGATTACGAAATCAAACGCCAGATCAAAGCCTTAGCGGACGGCGAAAAATTAGTCCAGGAAACCCGCGGCTGGAATAATGATAAGGCAATAACTTTTAGCCAGCGCGTTAAAGAAACTTCGGCCGACTACCGTTATTTTCCGGAGCCGGATATTCCGCCTTTAAAAATTAGTCAAACCTGGATCGATGAAATAAAATGCACCTTAGGAGAACTGCCGGCGCAAAAAATCAAGCGCTTTAAAGAAGAATATTGCTTTGAAGATAAGGAAGCGCGAATCATCGCCTCGGACAGGGCCCTAGCCGACTATACCGAGAAGGTCATCATGGAACTGCGCTCCTGGATTACCTCAACCGGCGACAGCTGGGAGCGCCAGCAGCATAAACTGGCTAAGGCCACGGCCAACTGGCTGATTAACGAATTGTTTAAGCATCTAAAAGCCGACGGCATAAGTATCAGCGACCTTAAAATCACGCCGGAGAATTTCGCCGAATTTATTACCTTGGTTTATCAAGGCAAAGTAAATTCATCCGCGGCTCAGACTATTTTAGCCGAGATGATAAAAAAGGGCGGCGACCCGACCAATATCATGGCCGATTTGGGACTGGAGCAGATTGACGACCAGAAGGCTTTGGAAAAAGTTATTCTCGAAATAATTTCAAAAAACCAAAAGCAGGCGGCCGAATACCAAGCCGGAAAAACCACGGTCCTGCAATTTCTGGTCGGCCAGGTCATGGCCGCGACGGGTGGCAAAGCCAATCCCAAAACCGTGATTGAGCTGTTAAAAGACTCGCTCAAATAATAATTTTTAAAAAATAACCGCATAGAAATATGCGGTTTAATTTTGGGCGCAAAGCTAAGAAACAGCCTGAATCTTCCCGGAATACTCCTCCATTTCTTCAAGCTCTTTTTTCCAGAAGGCTAAATTATTTTTGTGCCATCTGTACGTAGCCAGGGGAATAATAAAATAAGCAACTGAGATGCAAAACGGAATCCAAAGGAAATTATACCGCAGAACCAGAATAAACAACAATAAACTCGCGAACGCGTTAATGACAAGCTTCTGCCTTTCCAGTTTCAGCCCTTTGATAATTTGGTCAATATAATTCAGTTTCCACTGAATCGACTCATCAATGGCTTGTTTGAATGACGGGGCTGGTGGCGTCACGTTCAGCTTATGCCGATGATTACGATTTTTCTTATTTTTCCCATATGCCTTGCCCATTATAGCCTCCTCCCAGCGATAATTGATCAAAATAAAAGGTTCGATATATCTTTACGATGGTTTAAATTTATAATCACCTTATCATAAAAATGTTTGATAAATCAAGCAGCTGTCCTTCGCCTTGTGGATAACATAATAAGCAAACATATTAAATAACATTATTTTATTTAATATTAGCCAATTTGACAGATATTTACAGCGTGGTAGAATACTATCAATGCGAAAAAATATATTAACCAAAAAAGAATTTTCTTACATGGACTCGGGTCACGCCCCGAAAGAGAAGATTATTTTTTAAAAAAATTCCCCGTTCAATCGAACGGGGAATTTTTTTAGGAAGTAAAAGTTAAGCGATAATATAAAAATAAAAATAACTGGTCTTTCGAAGAAAGGGAGGGTTAAAAAATGGCTTGCTCATTTTATGGAAAAACTTGCTCTATTGGCGGAACTTACTGCAAAGAGAAAGGCGAAGAAGCGGAAAAAAATTGTTCCGAAGCGGCAGAATTGCATCGGATTGAGGTATTACCATGCCCCATACTGAAAGCTCTTAATTACAAAGACTCTATCAGCAGGTGCGATCAACCATTAATTGTCAGGGTAACCTTAATTAGATCAGCGGGCAACTGCTGTCGAGAAAACGCCTGCCAGATAGTCGAAGTCTTGCCTGGAAAAAGAGCGGAATTGTCGCAAGGCCTGCCAGGATCTAAACCAATTTCCGTAGATGGCTTAGCTCCGACCATAAAGGCAGAAATCAGGATGAAGAAAATCGTCCAAGGCTTACGTCCTGCCACATCAGCGTAATTAAAAATTCCATATTTTATTCAGGCCAAAAGCCGAGGTTTTTACCCCGGCTCTTTTTATTTTAAAAATTCTTTTGCCAGCTTTTCTATCTTTTTAAAATCTTTAAGCCAATGAATCTTCGCGCCCTGCTTTTCCCAGCGGGAAAACCAGGTTAGTTGGCGCTTAGCGAATTGGTAAATCGCGATATTTAATTTTTCCACCATCTCTATATATTCAATTTTATGCTGTAAATATCCGGCGATAAATTTATATTCCAACCCAAACTCTTCCAATTTTTTCCAGGCGAGTCCCCTCTTATGTAAACTTTCCACTTCGCCGATCATGTTCTGCTCTTTCAGCCTTTCAATCAGCCGCTTAAAAATTCTTTGTTTTAAAATTTCTCCTGAATATTTTACGCCGATAAGCAAAGCGTCGTATTTTCGCTTGCCTTTGCGGCTTTTAAAATTTTGGCCGCTGCCTAAAATTTCCAGGTATCTGATTAGCCGCCGCTTATTGTTTTTATCGCTAAAATTTAATTTGGCCGCCAGCTTCGGCGAAAGCTTTTCCAGTCTGTCGAATAACTCAGCCGCGTCCAGCTTATCTAATTTTTTTCTTAAAGATAAATCGCTTTTAATGTCTGACAGTTTATAATTATCTATTACGGCCTGAAGATATAAACCAGACCCGCCGGCTAAAATCGGCGTTTTCCCGCGCTTTAAAATATCGTCAATCGCCGCGAAGGCCAGTTTTTGATATTGCGCCAAGTCAAATCTCTTCTTCGGGTCTGCCACGTCAATCAGGTGATACGGAATTTGTATTTCTTTTGAAAATTGAAAATTGAAAATTGAAAATTCTTCAAGGTCTTTTCCGGTCCCCACGTCCATGCCGCGATAAACCTGGCGTGAATCCGCGCTGACGATTTCGCCGTTAAATTTAGCCGCCAGCTCTACCGCCAATTTAGTCTTGCCGCTGGCCGTCGGTCCCAATATTACAATAATTTTTTTAGTATTTTTTTTCATTTAATATAGAGTTTAGCAAAAGCCAGCGCCTCTTTTTTTCCTCTTTGGTTATATTGTCGGCCAGTTTAAAGGCCGCCGTACCCGGCCGCGGCGTGTAGCGCGCGATATAGGCCTGATTAAATTTAATTTTTTTCATGAGCTTTACCGTGTTACTGAATTGCTTTTTGGTCTCGCCGCAAAAACCCACGATGATGTCCGTGGAAATCTCGGCGTCCGGCATGGCTTTTCTGATTTTATTTATCAGTTTTTCATATTGCGCGACCGTATATTTTCGGTTCATTCTTTTCAGAACTTCATCATCACCGGACTGTACCGGCAGATGAACTTGCCGCGAAAATTTTCCGCACTTGGCCATGGTTTTTATCAACTTGTCCGACATGTCCTTAGGATGGCTGGTCAAAAACTTAATTTTAAAATCTCCGGGTATATCATTTGCCATTTTCAACAGGTCGGCAAAGTCAAGCATTTTTGAGTTGCGAGTTATGAGTTGCGAGTTGCGGGATTTATATGAGTTTACATTCTGCGCTACTAAAATTATCTCTTTATACCCTTTCTTCACCAAACTCTTTACCTCACTTAAAATTTCTTTGGCCGGCCGCCAGACTTCCCGGCCGCGCGCGTACGGCACGACGCAATAAGAGCAAAAATTATCACAGCCGTTACCGATCGGTATAAACGCGCTCGTTTTAGACTGATACTTGGGAATAATTTTTAAATAATCTTCGCACTCCCCTTTTCCTATTTCATTTATCAGCTTCCACTCATCAACATATTTTTCCAATCTGCGCCTAACATCTTTCCGATAAACTAAGCATCCCGTTACCACAATTTTCGCTTTTTTATTTTTTTCTTTAATGTCTGGAATGAGTCCGTAGATCCGGTTCTCCGCCGATTGGCGCACGCCGCAAGTGTTAACCGCCACTAAATCGGCTTTATATTTATTTTGAGTCAATTTATAACCTTTGTTTTCCAGAGCAGTTGCCAGCCGTTCGCTGTCGGATACGTTCATCTGGCAACCAATGGTGATGATGTGATATTTTAACATAAAAAAATTTTCAATTTCTAATTTTCAATTTCTAAACAATGACCTAATGTTTCAATTATTAAATTGAAAATTCAATCATTGAAAATTGTTTGAAAATTGAAAATTGTAAATTGAAAATTAATAAATTATATCCCCAACTCTTTGAGTTGCTCTTTCTGCTTCCTAGTAAGTCCGGTCGGCGTCTTAACGATAACTTCCACCAAATGATCTCCCCGGCCGCGGCCGTTTAACTGCGAAACGCCCTTGCCCTTTAATTTAAACACGCGGCCCGACTGCGTGCCTTCGGGAATCTTTAATTCTACCAGGCCATCAACCGTTTCCACGTCAATTTTACCGCCCAAAACGGCAGTAGCTACGCCAATTTCGGCTTTAGATAAGATATCAAAGCCCTGGCGTGTAAATCTTTTGTCCGGCGCGACCCTGACTTTAATGTAGAGGTCGCCGGACTGGCCGCCGGACGGCGCGGCTTCGCCCTGGCCCGAGTAGCGGATGGTTTCGCCGTTATCAATGCCGGCCGGAATTTTTATGTTTAAGTTAACAATTTCGCTTTGGATGCCTGAGCCTTTGCACTGATGGCATTTGTCTTTAATAATCTTGCCTTCGCCGCTACAGGTCGGACAGGTTGACTGCACCTGCATGTTGCCTAAAATCGTTCGCTGCATTTTTATGACCCGCCCCGAGCCTTTGCAGGTCGGGCAGGTTTCAAGGCCCGAGCCTGGTTCGGCGCCGTTGCCCTTGCATCTTGAGCAAGTCACGTTTTTTTTCAAACTGATTTCCCGTTCCACGCCGAAGACCGCCTCGGTAAAACTTATATTTAATATAACTTCTATATCATGGCCGCGCTGATGCCTTCGCCCCTGTCCGCCTCCGGAGAAGCCGAAAATATCGCCAAAGCCGCCCATGATATCGCCCAAGTCGTCCATGTTGATATTAAAGCCGCCGCCGTCAAAGCCGGAAAAACCGGAATAACCGCCCGCGCCGCCCCGACCGGCTTGAGCGAAGTCTGAACCGAACTGGTCGTATTGAGCGCGTTTTTTAACGTCACCTAAAACCTGGTAAGCTTCGTTAAGCTCCTTGAATTTGGCTTCATCGCCGCCTTGCTTATCCGGATGATGCTTATGGGCTTTTTCCCGAAAAGCTTTTTTTATTTCATCAGCCGAGGCGTTCTTATTTACGCCGAGTATATTGTAATAGTCTTTGGACATTTTTTTATTTCTTCTCCGTAAATTCTCCCTCTATCGGACCTTTATCTTTATCTTCGCCGCCGCCCGGCTGGCCGCCTTCGGGTTGTGCTCCGCCAGCTTCAGCGCCAGGCTGCGCTTGCCCGCCTTGCGCCGACTGGTACATGGCCGCGCCGATCTTCTGCGCGACTGCGCTTAACTCTTCCATTTTCTTTTTTATTTCGTCCAAATTATCCGAGTCTTTTATTTTTTTCAGTTCTTCCAGCTTTGCTTCTAACTCCGTTTTATCTTCTGCCTTAATTTTATCGCCCGCGTCTTTAATTAATTTTTCGGTCTGGAAAATCGCGGCTTCAGCCTGATTTTTAATTTCTACTTGATCGCGCTTTTTCTTATCTTCTTCGGCATGCAGTTCTGCGTCTTTTTTCATTTTTTCCACTTCTTCTTTGGATAAGCCGGAAGAGGCGGTAATGGTAATTTTTTGTTCTTTATTGGTTGCTTTGTCTTTGGCTTTAACGTTTAAAATACCGTTGGCGTCTATGTCAAAACTGACTTCAACTTGCGGAATACCGCGCGGCGCGTTCGGTATGCCGTCTAAAATGAACCGGCCCAAAGTTTTATTATCCCCGGCCATCGGCCGTTCGCCTTGCAAAACATGAATTTCCACGCTGGTTTGGCCGTCGGCCGCGGTACTGAACACTTGAGTCTTTGAAGTCGGAATGGTGGTATTTCGTTCTATTAAAGGCGTGGCTACACCGCCTAAAGTTTCGATGCCTAAGGTCAACGGGGTAACATCAAGTAACAAAACGTCTTTAACGTCGCCTTGTAAAACTCCGGCCTGAACCGCCGCGCCTAAAGCCACGACTTCGTCCGGATTAACCGTTAAGTTCGGCTCTTTACCGAAAAATTCTTTAACCGTTTTTAAGACTAACGGCATGCGCGTCATCCCCCCGACCATCACCACTTCATCGATCTCTTTAGCCTCCATACCGGCGTCCTTAAGAGCCGCCTTAACCGGTCCGATGGTCGAGGCCACTAAGTCGCCCACTAATTCTTCCAGCTTGGCCCGAGTTATTTTCATAACTAAATGCAAGGGCCGTCCGGTTGGGTCAACCGTAATGAACGGCTGGTTGATTTCGGTTTCCGGCATGGTGGAAAGCTCAATTTTGGCTTTCTCGGCCGCTTCCTTAATCCTTTGCAAAGCCAGCGGGTCTTTGCTTAAATCCGCGCCTTCGCTTTTCTTAAACTGTTCTATGATAAAAGTTATTACACGTTGGTCAAAATCATCGCCGCCTAAGTGCGTATCGCCGTTGGTTGATTTAACTTCCACCGTATCGGACGAAACGTCTAAGATAGAAATATCAAACGTACCCCCGCCTAAATCGTAGACCGCGATTTTTTCGCCTTTTTTCTTTTCAAAGCCATAAGCCAAAGCCGCGGCGGTCGGTTCATTGATGATGCGTTTAACGTCTAGTCCCGCGATTTGCCCCGCGTCTTTAGTGGCCTGCCTTTGTGCGTCGTTAAAATAAGCCGGCACAGTTATGATGGCTTCGGTAATTTTTTCCCCTAACTTGGCTTCGGCGTCGGCTTTCAGTTTAGACAATATCATAGCCGAGACTTCTTCCGGCGAATATTCCTTATCGCCCATTTTAACTTTAGAACCGCCGTTCGCCTTAACGATTTTATACGGCACGGTTTTTAAATCGCGCTGGACTTCGGCATCCTCAAACGAGCGGCCGATTAAGCGCTTGATGGAAAAAATCGTGTTTTCCGGATTGGTCACGCCCTGCCGTTTAGCCGACATGCCGACCAGCCGTTCGCCGTTTTTTGTTATAGCGACGATGGACGGCGTAGTCCGTCCGCCCTCCACATTCTCAATAATCTTCGGCTGTCCGCCTTCAATGATGGCCATAGCACTATTAGTAGTGCCCAAATCAATTCCTAGTATTTTACTCATATTATATAAAATTAAATTTAATTATTTATTACTGGTTTTAATCTTAATGGTTTTCGGCTTGGCTTCCGGCGCTTTAGGCACGGCGATTTTTAAGATGCCGTTAACCGCTTCGGCCGAAGCTTTTTCGCCTGAGACATGAGCCGGCAGAGGCACGCTCCTAAAAAAACTGCCGCGGCGGATTTCTTTTCGGTAATAATTTTTGTCTTCCACTTCTGATTTTTTTTCGCTTTCGCCCTTGATGGTTAAAACGTCATTTTCAATGGAAATATCAACTTTTTCCGGATCAATTCCGGCCAACTGGGTTTCTATGAAGACGTTATCTTTATCCTGATAAACGTCCACCGCCGGCATATAGCCGGTCATGCCGGTCCGCGCCGGCATTAAATTTTCAAACATTTTGTCCATGTCCTCAAACGGTTCGAGGAATGGAGTCCACTTTATAATTGGCATAAATTTATTCTCCTTATTATTTTAATTTATAAACTATCACTTTCGCCGGCTCTATAACTTTGCCATTCAGCTTATAGCCGGACTTGACCTGCTTCGCCACGGTACAGTCCAATTTTTCGTCATCACATTCCTCGCCGCCGATCGCTTCCATGGTGTTATGGTCAAATTTTTTATCGGCATTAATTTCTTCCACGCCGATTTTATTTAAAACGTCCTTAAATTGCTTAACTACGTGCTTCACGCCAACGAGCCAATCATCGGCCGATTCGCCGTTATGATGCTCAAGCGCCATTTTTAGATGGTCATAGACCGGCAAAATTTCTTTAAGCAGCTGCTCGTTAGCGTAAGCCGCGAATTCCATTTTCTCCCGCGCCGTCTGTTTCAGTAAATTCTGGTAATCGGCCAAGGCGCGTTTGTATTTATCATGCGATTCTTCTCTATTTTTAAATTCTGCCAAATAATACTCTATTACTTCTCTAACTCCCGGATATAAATCTTTTTGTTTAACCCATTCTTCCGGCATTCTCCACTCATACGCTGAATGTTCGTCATTAATAATTATCTCCTGATTGTCCGCTTTCGCTATATATTCGTTTACCACCAGATGTAAATTTGGAACTTCTTTCGGCCGGTTTAACTCTATGGTTGTCAAATATCTTAAATCATTTATGTCTAAATTCAATTCTTCTTTCATTTCACGCTTCAGGGCTTGCTCCATACTTTCTCCAAACTCAACTTTACCGCCAGGCGGAACCCATAAATTATTCCATTTTACCGATCTAGTTAATAAAAGTTTACCCTCTTCATTAAAAATATAGGCACTTACGCCAGCGATCGCATATTTCTTTTCCTGATTCATAATTTTATTTGCTGATTTGCGCTTCGGCTCGGGCTAAATTTGTAAAATTTTCGTGCGAGGACTATTTGAGCCCGAGTACTCTCGGGCGAGTTCAGCAGTAGAAAATTTTATAAATTTAGCCCGAGCCTTTATGTATTTTACAGCACAATCAATCTTACTACTTTCCTATTAATATATTATTAACTAATTTTACTAAAGCCAGGTTCTTTTCATAGTTCATTCTGATCGGACCTAAGACGCCGACCAAGCCGATATTGTCGCCTAACCTGTACTTACTCATGACCGCGCCGCAATAGGGACTGAAAGGATTTTTCGAACCAAGCATAATCTGCTCGCCGAACTTTAAATCATTAAATACCCGGACGATCACTTCGTCCAGCCGGTCAATCACTTCGGAAATATCATAAACCATGCCGGACTCGGAAAACTCGGGCTGATGCAGTAAATTGGAAATGCCCGTGTAATATAAGTTATGGCGATGAAACGCCCAAAAAACCGCGTTGTTGGAAATTTTGGCTAAGGCCTTAGCCGCCTGCTTAAAATTAAACTCGTCTTTTTTCGCCAGCAGTTTTTCAAAAATTTTCGCTTCGACTTCGCTTAATTTTTTTTCGCTTAAATTTTCCAGATAAAACTCATAGGCTTTTTCGGTCGGGACGCGGCCGGCTGAAGTATGCGGCTGGGCGATATAGCCCTCGGCCTCAAGTTCAGCCATTTCGTTCCTAACCGTGGCCGAAGAAATGTTCAGATTATATTTATCAACCAAGCCTTCAGAACCGACAGGCAAAGCGGTTTTTATATGCTCTTTTATTATGGTTTTCAGGATCAATTCCTTGCGTTTATCCATATAAAGCCATTATATAAAACATTTAGCACTCCTGTCAAGAGAGTGCTAAAAACCCCCTTTGGTAAGAGGGTTTACTTGTCAGACGCAAGGCTATTTCTTCCTATTAAAATACCACGTCAAAACTTCGTTGGCGATCGGCACGGCCACGGACGAGCCTTCGCCGCCGGCTTCCACTAAAATCGTGATCGCCACTTCCGGCTTGTCGTAAGGCGCGAAGCCGGTAAACCAGGCGTGCGTCGGCTTAGTGGTTGACCACTGCGCTGTACCGGTTTTTCCGGCTACCGCGACCGGTACGGACGAGAGACTGCGCGCCGACCCGTCGGTTACGGTCTGCCTCATGCCGGCTCGCACGATTTCCATATTTTTAGCGCTTAAAATATTTGACTTGACCGGCTTATTGTCAACCTCGCCGATCGGCTGATCAGAGCTGTCTAAAATCATTTTAATCAAGTGCGGCCGGTAAAGCGAGCCGCCGTTAGCCAGCGCGGCCGTGAAATTAACGACCTGAAGCGGCGTGACTAAGACATCGCCTTGGCCGATGGCCGCGTGGTAGGTGTCGCCGATATACCAGCTTTCGCCTTTGGTTTTTTCTTTCCATTCTTTTGACGGCAGAAAGCCCGAGGCCTCGTTAGTCAGGTCGATGCCGGTTTGCGCGTCCAGGCCGAACATTTTCGCGTACTTAACCATGCGGTCAATTCCCAAACCGGCGAAATCCTGATAGCCACCGCCGATGTAATAGAAAAAAGTATTAATTGATTCGGCTAAAGCCCGTTTAACGTTAGTCATACCATGCCCGCCGGCTTTCCAATCCGGGAAAAACCATTGGCCGATTCTCACGCCGCCGTTTGATAAAACCGTGGTATTTTCATTGATTACCCCCTCTTCCAAGGCCGCGGCCGCCACGACCGGCTTGAAAGTTGAGCCGGACGGATATTCCCCGGAGACGCAGCGGTTGAACAGCGGCCGGTCCGGATGATTGGCCAGCTTGTCATATTCGGCCTGGCTTACGCCGCGGGCAAAATCATTATTGTTATACGAGGGAAAACTGACCATGGCCAAAATCTCGCCGTTATTCGGGTCTTCAATGATGGCGCAAGCTTTATTTAAATGAAGTTTCTCCAAAGTATTTATCATGGACTCTTCCAGCTTTTTTTGTAAATCAATATCAATTGATAAAACTAAATTATGTCCGTCTTGGCCCGCTTCCTGGTTAATGATCTTTTTTTCTTTGCCTAAAGCGTCGACTTCAATCTGCTTTTTGCCGTTCGCGCCCTTCATTTCATTTTCCCAAAAATTTTCCACGCCGGTCTTGCCGATATAATCGATGGGCAGATATTCGGTGCCGAATTTTATTAATTCTTTATCATTGATTTTTCCGGTATAGCCCAAAAGGTGCGACAAAGATAAGCTATATAAATTATATTCGCGCCTGGTCTTATTGGTTAAAACCACGCCGGGCAGGTTATCCGCGGCCAGATATAAAGCCATGGCTTTGTCATATTCAATATTATCCGCCGCGAACAGCGGCTGATATGATTCCAGGGAGCCTGGTTTTATCTCGGCCAGTAAATTTAAAATATCCGGCGCGCTGACGGCTGGCAGGTTCTCGCTGACTTTTTGTAAAACCGCCTGCCGCGCCAGCGGGTCCTTGGGCAGATCGGCCGGCACTAGATAGAGTAAAAAATTAGCAGAGTTTCTGACTAACGGCCGGCCCTGCCGATCGTAAATTACGCCGCGTTTAGCCTCCTGCCTTTCGATTCTTATGCGGTTGCCCTCGGCCAAGTCGTAATAATAGGCGCCCTTGACAACCTGCAGCCAAGCGGCGCGGCCAACGATGATTGCCAAAAACAGAATTAAAGCCAAGGTAATTCTTGAAACTTTATTAAGATCAAAACTTTTGCCGACCGTTTCCCTGGTGCCGGAAGAAAAGGGCGATAGTTGCTCCAGCCAATCAGCGCCCGCGGCTTTTGCCAATTTGCCTGATTTAAAACTTCCTTCTTGGATGGAAAAGGGGTCGCCTTTTTTATAATTTTTTTTAAACAATAGTTTCATGCTAATATTTTTTGTTCTTCATTAGAAATACCGGTTTAAAATTTTTGCCTAAAAAATGCAAAAAATAAAAAATAAAAAGCGAGGCCAGCATATTAAGCCCGAGCTGGCTAAACATGGCCAGCCAAAATTCACCGGCCGGCAAAAATAAATTTTCCACGGAAAATATTAAAACCAGCAAGCTAATTATTAATTTATAAACAACCGTCGCCAACCCGGTCAACGCCAAAAATGAATAGAGCGAACGGTTGGTAAAAAAATAATTTAAAAGAAGATTGCTTATGATGATAGTCAAACATAAGCCGGAAAGCAAAACGCCAAACGGCAAAAAAGAAAAGGTTTCCAGGAGCCAGCCCAAGCCGGCCGCCCAAGCGAGAGCAAAGCCGAAACTGCCAAAACCCAAAATGAAAATTAAAACCACCAGCGCTAAATTTAAACCGCTAGCCGCGCCCGGCAAACCGCTGATAAACCCGGCTTGCAGCGCGGCCAGGCCGATGATGAAAATTAAATTAGTGATGATTTTGGCTAGCATATTATTTTTTTAGCAACTCCTCCCCCACCCGGAAAATATCGCCCGCGCCCATGAGCACTATTACATCGTCTCTGCGCGACCGTTCCCGCAAATATTTTTCACATCCGGCCAGAGTCGGAATATATTTGGCGTTGCCGCCGATTTTTTCAACCAGCTCTTGGCTAGAAACTCCGCCGCGAACTTCCCGCGCCGAACCGTAGATATCTAAGACAATCAGCTCGTCCGCGCCGGCAAAGCTTTTTACAAAATCATCAAATAACGCCTTAGTTCGGGTAAAAGTATGCGGATGAAAAACCACGATTAATTTTCTTGAGCCGTACTTCTGGCGCAGCGCCTCGATCGTGGCTTTAATTTCCGTCGGGTGATGCGCGTAATCGTCGATAATCGTCGCGCCGTTAAACTCGCCTAAAACTTGCATCCGCCGCGCCGTGCCGGTAAATTCTTCAAGATATTTTCTGATTTTAAATAATTCCACACCCAGCTCTATTGAGGCCGCGATCACGGCTAAGGCGTTTAAAATATTATGCCGGCCGGCCAGTTGAATGGAAAAATCACCCAGCTCTTCAGCTCTTGCCTCTTCGCCAGAGTCATCCTCATCCTCCACGCCCAGCTTAACTTTAAAATACTGCCTTTGCGCGTCGCTTTTTATGTCATAAGCCACGTAATCGGCCGCTTCATTTATGCCGTAAGTAATAACTTTGCCGCGGCAATTAACTTGCGCGATCTTCCTGATGATCGGGTCATCATAATTCGCCACCAGCCAGCCTTTGCCCGGAATTTTTTTTATGAATTCTATAAAAACATTTTTATAATCTTCCACGGTCGGAAAAAAATCAGGATGATCATAATCAATGTTATTTAATAAAACGGCGCGCGGCTGATAATTGGCCAGCTTGTTTTGGTATTCATCAGCCTCTATCGCCAAATAATCCGAACCGCCGATTAAAGAACAGCCGTCAAACTGCGGGACGCGCGCCCCGACCATGACGCTTGGTTCCAGGCCGGACATTTTTAAAACATAACCCAGCCAGGCCGTAGTGGTGGTCTTGCCATGCGAGCCCACCACTGCTATCCCGTATTTTTGGTTGAACACCTCGCCCAGCGCCTGCGCATAGGTTAGGACTTTCACTTTTCCCGCCAAAGCGGCGGCCACCTCAATATTAGTTTCCGCGTTATAAGCGGTAGAATAAATTATCAGGTCAGCGTCAGGCGGAATGTTCGCCACGTCAAATTTTTCAATCACTTTCACACCGGCTTTTTTTAGAACTTCATCAGTCATGTATTTTTCCGGTCCGTCCGAACCGCTGACTTTAATGTTTTGCGCGGCCAAAAACTGCCCCAACATGGTCATGCCCACGCCTTTGACGCCGATCAGGTAAATTTTTTTGATTTTACTAAAATCCATATCGCTATGTTGTCATTCTCGCGCAGGTGGGAATCCATTTCCTTTTTATATTGCTAATTTTCTCTATTTTTACTATAATTTATCTAAACCTATTCTATCTGGTTTTTGTATAAAAATCAACCATAGATTTCGCTCATTTCATAGGAGGCTAACCATGGAACATAAAGAGGATAAAGTAGAATTGGAACAGCTGCAAAAACCTTGCGAATTCGCCGGCACGGATGCCTGCGACCATTGCCTGCTTGCCTGCCCTAACCAAATCGCGTTAATTGAAAGGAGATTGTCATGAAAAAACTATTAGCTTGGAAGTACGCGGGAGATCTGCCGTTTTTTATCGTCAACATCGGACTGCTGGCATACCTATGGGTTTTCCACGATCTGCTAACTTATCCGGATACTGCTTCTTCAGTCTTGCTTAGCGTGATAGTTGCGCTTCACATTTTTCTTAAAACCATATCACTGCGAGCCAAGGCTGACGCTTATGTCATGGAACAAGCAAGCGCTTCGTCAAAAACACGTAAAATAAAACTGCGGGCGGAAAAATATTGGCCGGAGTATGGCGTGTCCGCGGCAAACATAAGTCTGATATTTTTCTTTAACCCAGCGTCCGGCATCTTGGCTGCGGTAATAATTCTCTCAGCTTCGATGATAATCGTAGTCGGCGGAATGTGGATGTGCCCCTCAGGCGCGAATAATTTTTCGCAAAAAGTTTTAACCGAAATTCAAAAGAAGAAAAAGGAGACAATCATAAAACCGGACCAAACCAATCCATGGCCGAAAATACGCAAGATTAAAAACCTTTTAGTTAAAGCCGATGATTATCTTGACAAGTTCTTGTTGTATCAGATTAAAGACTACGGCTGCGAAAGCGTGTTAGCCAGACTGGCGACTTTGGGGCGCGCTTACTTTGTGCAAATAACCAAGGGCATCTCGATGGGCGCGGTTATGGCATTAACAATTCTCATATTCTCGCCCTTTTTGGCAATCGCGGCCTTTCTTATATCTGTCGTGGCCATGACCTTTTCCGTCTTTTATGTACTGCCGGAACACTAACCACAGACGAACGGGGCCAGAGTAACAAAACACTCTTGCCCCTATTTTTTAAAAATATGATATTTATTTTATTAAAAATTTTTTTACTTTCTTTTCTACTTAACCTGGTTTACGAAGTTTGCCATAGCGTTTTATACAAGACCTGTCAGGAGGCGCGCCTTAATTTTTATGTTCCGCTTATTTTAAAAGCGTCCTTGAAAGACGCCTTTTTTATTTCGCTATTTTATTTAATTACTGTTTTCCTCTTCCGCGACTTTTTCATCTTAAATAATTATTGGGGGCTCAGTGCGTTCATTATCCTCTGCCTGGCCTTTTCTTTCGTTGACGAAAAAATCTCGCTAAAGCTCGGCCGCTGGCAATACGCGGCTAACATGCCGAAAATTTTCGGCGTGGGACTGACGCCGCTACTTGAGCTAGCCATTACCGGCGCGCTGGCTTTCTTGTTAATTTTTTAAAATTTTCAAATAAAAAAGGGGCCGGATTTATATCTCCGCGCCCCGCATATCTAAAGAAAATGTCCTAATTTTATGGTAATGTAATACACGAGCGAGCCCAAATTATTCTGCTCGTATTTTATATATGGCGTGAACCCTCCATTTCCTTCTCTGCCGCCGCCGCCCATAAACTCGCAGAATTTTTCGGCGTTAAAATCGCTTTTTACTCCTTTATAAAACAGCGCGTGGTTAGTGGGCGGTAAAGAATACAACATCACTCCGTCAGCCTCCGGGTACTGTTGACATAACCTGATTAGCACTTCTTTTTCCGACGAAATGGTATTGCCGCAGGCAACGATAAACCTCTTGCCTTTGATTTTGAAGGCAACCAAATTTTTTTGAATATCGGCATAAGCCCGCTCAATCGCCTCTCCCATTTGCTCTTCTGCCGCCGCAATGATTCCCTCTAAATAAGGGCATAAAACATCTTTGGCTAAGAGCCAACTTGCGTCGTGAGCTATCAGATCAACCAATTCGATTAAACCCTTAATATCTTTTTTGAAGTTGAAATATGAGATTATTTTTTGCAGGCTGTTTCCGATTTTAGCGAATCTGTTTGAGGCATTGCTGGAAGATAAATTATCATGAGCCTGAGCAATGCGCGCTAATAATTCACAATACCGGTCAGCCAACAGATGTCTTGAGTTAATCAAACCGGCGGAACAAATTTTTTGTTTATCTCCCATAATAACCGTATGGCCATGCCCTTTGAACAAGGTCATTATATCCCGTGTTCCCGAGTGATGGTCATACCATTCCAGTCTGGCCGCGCTCGCCGCCAGCTGTTCTAAAACCGATTTTCCGCCGTTCATGCCGGGGTAATCTTTGGCACAGATATCGGCAATATAAATTTGTGCGCCCTGGGCCAAATCAGCCAACTGCCGAAAAACTCTTTCCTGCTCCGGATAAGAGCAAAAAATCAGCTCGGTTACCGGTCCGTAAAGCCGTCTTAGCAGCGAACCAGACATTATTCCGTCTACATCATCCCGATGCGTTACTATATAAGTTTTCAATGTTCAATCCTCCTTTTTTTGTTTTCATCTTAAAATATCATGAAACCTAAATTCTGTCAACCAAAAAACAGGCCTTTTTAATTAGCCTGCTTAATCGATGGCGCTTAAATTAAATTTTTTATGAGTTCAACCGCCTGGTCCAGCCTTTCTTTTTTGTTTCCGGTAATTTTAACGTATTTCACGCCAAATTCATCTAATATTTCCAAAACTAATTTATCCACTTTATTTTGAAAATCCTGGTCCGTGCGGCGCACGCCGTCGTCTTCAATCGGGAATTCGCCAGTTGGCAGATAAATTACCAAGCCATATTTAGCGGCGGCGCGCCGGGAAATGTCTTCCAGCACGCTTACCAGGTCTGGCCTATCATTAAAAAAATATTTGGCGTAAGCCAATAAATCAACAAAGCATTTATCAGCGATATAATGATCGCGCGCGATCAGTTCCATTTCCAGCTGCTTGGCAAAAATCCAAAGCTGGGTTTCCGGAGTATTGTTTTCGTTAATCGGAAAACCTAGCTCATGCGCTTGCCTGGGCGTTTCTTCCAGTAGTCTAAAACTGCGGTTTAGGCCGGCCTCAGCCTTAAAATAATTCTGAAGATCGTTTATCAAAGTAGTTTTTCCCACCCCATGAGATCCAGTAATCGCTATTCTCATAAAATTAATTAAATTTTAAACTGGCTCGCCTGCTTAAGTATTTTTTCTTCATCCAGAGTTTTTACGGCGCGGTTTTTCATGATGACTTGGCCGTTGACTATTACATCATTCACATCTCCGGCATCAACACAGTAAACCAAGTGCGAATAAGGATTGTAGACCGGAGTGAGGTGCGGCTTATTTAAATTGATAGTGATTATATCGGCTTTTTTGCCCGCTTCTAAAGAGCCGATTTCTTTTTCCAAGCCCAAGACTTTTGCGCCGTCAATCGTCGCCATTTTTACTACCGCCTGGGCGCTAACGGCTGTGGGATCAAAATTATTTACCTTGTGCAGGAGGGCGCAGGCGCGCATATCAGAAAATAAATCCAAGGTGTTATTACTGGCCGCGCCGTCAGTACCTAAACCAACCGTTATGCCGAGCTCCAGCATTTTTTTAAGCGGCGCGGCGCCGGACGCCAATTTCATGTTGCTAATCGGGCAATGAGCGATTTTCACTCCCCTGTCCTGATAAATTTTCAGATCATGATCATCAAGCCAAACGCTGTGCGCGGCCGTTAGCTTATCCGACAACAGGCCTAGCTCGTCCAAATATTCCACCGGCGATTGGCCAGAAGACTTTTTCCAGTCATTAGCCTCTTTTTCGGTTTCGCTCACGTGCATATGCAGGCGTAAATTATTTTCCTCGGCCGCCTGTTTAATTTTTAAAAGATTTTCCTTGGAGCAGGTATAAACCGCGTGCGGCGCTAAAACGGCTTTTACGAGTTCATTATCTTTATACTCGCGCGCCAATTTCACCGCTTCGTTAATCCCCTCAACCGGATTTTTAAAATCTAAAATCGTAATGCCGATTAACGCCCTAAGTCCGGCCTTAAGCGCCGGCTCGGCCATGCTTTCCCCAATAAAATACATGTCGTTATAAGTCGTCACGCCGGCTTTAAGCATCTCCAGGCAAGCCAGTTCGCCGGCTTGCTTAACGAACTCGGCGTTAACGTATTTCGCCTCGGCCGGCCAGATATGCTGGTTCAGCCAAACCTCCAAAGGCAAATCGTCGGCCAGCCCGCGAAAATAAGTCATGGCCGCGTGCGTGTGCGTATTGACCAGGCCAGGCATGATAATAGAATTACCGGCGTCAATCATTTCTTTAGCCTGATAATTTTTTATTTCATCTCCCGCTCCGACGGCTAAAATTTTATTATCAGCCACGGCCACAAAGCCGTTTTGAATCACGGTCAACTTTTCATCCATGGGCAGAACGTATTTTCCTTTGATAATTAAATCGCAGAGCATAATAATCCTTGTCATTCCGGCCTTGAGCCGGAATCTATTATTTTATTAATTATTTTTATCATCTCTTGATTAGCATTTTTTTTCATGGCCTTAGCCATATTCTCCGCCAGTCTTTTCAAATTTTTCTCGTCAGAGAGCAAATCTTTTATCATCTGGGTAAAATTTTCCGGCGTTAAGTATTTTTGGCGCGCCACAACCGCGGCTTTCCTGCTTCTGAAAAATTCCGCGTTGGCAACTTGGTGCGAGTCCGGCATGGGAATGATTATAGCCGGCTTGCCCAAAAAAGACAACTCGGATAAAAACCCCAGTCCGGCGCGAGTGACCACCAAATCAGCGGACTTTAGCGCCGCGGCCATTTTTTCCGCGTCAAGAAATTCATAGCTCTCGTAACCCGTAACTCGTAACCCGTAACTCTTATTTTTTCCGGTTATGTGTATTATCTGACAAAACTTGGTCAGTTCACTTAAACTATTTTCCACTAACTTATTTATCGCTTCAGCGCCGGTTCCCCCGCCCAAGATCAACACCGTGGGCATCCCACTTTCAACTTTTAACTTTTTACTTTCAACTTCCAGGCTCTGCCTGGTCGGGTTTCCTATCCAAACTGCCTTTTTGCTATAGTCTTTTAGCGAGCTTTCAAAGGTGACAGTCACGACTTTAGCAAAAGGCGCCATTAATTTATTAGCCAAGCCGGGGATTATATCCTGCTGGTGCACTATTACCGGTACGCCGAGTAGCCAGGCCGCCCAGACGACCGGCACGCTAGAAAAACTGCCCGCGGTCATGACCAGGTCAGGCCGCCAGTTTAGCATGATAAAAAACGACTGGAAAAAACCTAATTTAATTTTAAAAATATCAGTTAGATTTTTCAAAGAAAAATAGCGCCGCCATTTTCCCGCGGCGACAGCTTTGAATTTTACATTTGCCTTTTCCACCATCGCCCGCTCCGGCCCGAATTTCGTGCCCAGCCATAAAAATTCAAACCTAGCGCCATCTTTCAGCTCATCATAAACCGCCAGTAGCGGCGCTACCGACCCGCCGGTCCCCCCGCCGGTTAAAAGGATTTTATATTGTTTATTAGAATCCATAAAAAATTTTAAAATTTACCTTTAATATATTTAAGAACTTCTAAATCATGATTAACAATTTTTAAACCGTTTAGTTCATTAAGATTATACCATTCCATCCCCTGCCCTTCGCCAAGAAATAATTTTTTATTTATATCATATTCTTCCGCAAACACATATTTTAAATTTTTTTCATCTTTATATAAAAACTCAAAAGTTAAAATTAGCCTGGGATTTTCAAGTTCATAATTCAATTCTTCCATGGCCTCACGCCGCACCGCTTGTTCCGGCGTTTCGCCAGCGTCAATACCCCCGCCGAAAAATCCCCAATAGCCGGGTAGCCTCTTTGCATCTTCAGCCCTATGCTGCAGCAAAATTTTTTTATCTTTATCGTATAGAATTATTAACGCCACATTTCTAGGCATAAAAAATTATTATACTATATTACTCCTGGATTCCCTCCCCGCCTGCGCGGGGACTAAAGGCCGCGGGAATGACAAATACGAGATGCTCGATTTGAAAAAATTAATTTTATCGCGCATATGAAATCGTAAAGATTTTTTGCAAATAATTGCATTCAAGAAATCCAATTATTTGCAAAAAATCCACAGATTTCATCTAAGCAGGAGAATTAATTTTCTCAAATCGAGCGTTCAGCTTTATGCCGCTAAAAATGACAATCATCTTCCTTGCTTACTGATATTCGCCAGGATGCCTAAGGACGACAGGGCGACTAACATAGCCGAGCCGCCGTAGCTGATTAAAGGCAAGGGCACGCCGGTCATGGGCAGGAGATTGACCATGCCGCCGATATTAATAAAAGCCTGAAAAATCATCCAACTAACTATGCCCATGGCTAAAATTTTACCGAAATCATCCGGCGCGCTTTTAGCGATAAAAAGGCCCCGATAAAACAGCGCCAGATAAAGTAAAATTAAAACCACGGAAAAAATCAAGCCTGTCTCTTCGCTGATTATCGGAAAAATCGCGTCGTTTTGCGCCTGGGGCAAATACAAAAATTTCTGCCTAGAGGCGCCTAAGCCGCGGCCGATTATTCCGCCCGAACCCACGGCGATTAACGACTGATTAATCTGGTAGCAGTATTTGTCCGGCGAAAAAGACGGGTCAGCCAAACATTTAAAGCGATTGGCCTGATAAGGATAAATATTTACCATAACGGCCACAGCCACCAGGCCTAACAAAATTATTCCCACTAAATGCTTCACTCGGCCGCCGCCGATAAAATAAACCACCAGCGACGCCAAGGCGATAATCGTCAGCGTGCCCATGTCCGGCTGTAAAATCATTAAAAAAGCGATCGCGCCCAGGACGGCTAAAAACGGACCCAAGCCGCGGGCCACTTCCCCTAAATTCTTTTTCCTGCCTTCCAGCCAGGCCGCCAGGTAAAGCAAAAAGGTGATTTTCACGAATTCGGACGGCTGAAGCGAAAAACCGAAAAGGTTAATCCAGCTCCGGGAACTGCCCCATCTGGCCGACAGACCGGGAATAAAAACCAAAAGCAGGAGGCCGATAGAGGCGATCAGCATCCATAGAGCATACTTGCGCCAGATATGATAATCAACGCGCGAAAAAAACCAAGCGCCGAACAAGCCTAAAACCAGGCCGAACAGCTGATGCTTAAAAAAATAATAACTGTCATGGTAAGTGTTGTAAGCAATGACCGAAGAGGCGCTGGACAGCATGATCAGGCCGAAAATAATTATGCCGGCGCTTATATAAACAAGCGGCTGGTCGATTTCTCGCTGGCCGCGATGAGAAATTAATTTGTGAAACCAAGCGATTAAATTATTCATTTAGATCGTTTTATCCAATAAAAAAACAATCAGTCCCATGGCCGCGCTGACGCCGGCGATTACCCAGAAGCGCATGACGATTTTCGGTTCGGGCCAGCCGATGGCTTCAAAATGATGATGAATCGGCGAGGAAATAAAAATTTTCTTGCCTCGGATTTTTTTAGAAAGCTGCTGAATGATTACCGAGGCCGACTCTAAGACAAAAACCGAGCCGATCACCGGCAAAATCAAAGCCGCGTCGGTCAGCATGGCAATTACCCCTAAAGTTATGCCTAAGCTCATGGCGCCGGTGTCGCCCATGTAAAACCGCGCCGGGCTGATGTTAAACCATAAAAAAGCTAACAGCGCGCCGACGATCACCCCGCAGAAACTGGCTAAATCGTAGCGGCCCAGGGAAAATGCGATCACGCCGAAAGCGGCGAAGCACCAGAGCAAAATTCCGCCGGCCAAGCCGTCCAAGCCATCGGTTTCATTGACGGAAAAAGCCGTAGACACCAAAACAAAAATAAAAATTAATATATAGGGCCAGCCGATCGCCAAATCGCCGACAAACGGCACATGAAAAACGTCCCACTGCAATTTAAAATAAAACCACCAGGCGCCGATGGCCGCGATGATGGTGTAAATTACCAGCCGATGTTTAACGCCAAGGCCGCCGCCGCCCAGGATGCCTTTGCCGCGCACGTCCAGCCAATCGTCAACCAAGCCGACTAAAGCCGTGGCCACTAAAGCGCCCAAGGGCAAGAGCGTTTCGCCGCGCGATAAAAAATTCAAATTATTTAGCGGCTCCCAATTAAAAATTTTCGGCAGATAATAAAAGACCAGAGCAAAAACCAAGACCGTCAGCCAAATCAAAATTCCGCCCATGGTCGGCGTACCGCTTTTATGGGCGTGCAGTTTGGTAAAAACCGGGGTGTCGCCGTTTGACCTGATAGTCTTGCCTAATTTGTATTTAAACAAATAATGAGTCAATAGCGGCGTCCATAAAATTGCGAAGACAAAAGCCAGGAAAGTTAAAAACAAAACCTTGATAATGTAAAAATCAAACATAATTATCTAAAATTAATTAAGTACACTGAAAATATGGCGGCAATCAGAAACAGATTAACGAGCAGGGAAAAGCCTAACAGCAAATGAACTAAAAAATTGCTTCTAGGGTGTAAATTTAATAACAGTAAAAAATTAATAATAATAAAAGCCAGGCCCAAGGTCGGAATTACGTAAATTTCAGATACGTTGCCGATCAAATTCACGCCCAAATTAACGTTATAATGCAAAACCACCAGATTCTGGCTAACCGACTGGTTAACGAAATAAGCCAACAGCCAATTAATGATGTTAAAGGTAAACAATAAACTCAAATAAACTTTAACCGGCCAAAATCCAAGCAAACCAAAAACTGACTGGTAGAGCTTTTCTCGCCCCAGGTACAAGTAATTCAATATCTCATGGCTGTTGATTGCCATATTTTTAATTTACCATACTTTCTCTGCATCTCGCAACCCATAGCTCGCAGCTCATAACTCAAATTTAATAAGCATTCTCAGCCATTTTTGAGTTATGAGTTGTGAGTTACGAGTTACGAAACAAAAATACTTTTCAAAATAAGATAAAATATGGTATAATATGGATAATTATAATACCAACTCATTCTACCCATGCTCTCGAACCAACAACTTAAAAAAATATTGGAGAAATCAGATATCATGCCGATCCAAGAATTTGATAAATTCTCCAAAGAGGCGGAAAAACTGGGCAAAAAACTGGAAAATTACCTGATCGAGAAAAAGATCATAACCTCTTCTTCTTTATATGAAAGCGCGGCGGCTTATTTCAACGTGCCCTTTGTCAACCTAAAAGACCAGATTATTAGAAAAGATATCCTCTTAAATATACCGGAACCAATCGCCTCCACCCATCAAATAATCGCTTTCAGCGCCGATGATAAAGAAATAAAAATCGCCACGCTTGATCCGGAAAATATAGAAATTTTTGAATTTATCAGAAAAAAAACCAACTTGGAGCCGAAAATTTATCTTACTACGCCGGAAAGCCTCGATGAAACCATCAAACAATACCACAAAAGCTTGAAAGCTGAATTCAAAGAATTGGCCAATGAAAATCTGGACACCGGCGACGAAAATCTTAAAAAAATGGCGGAAAATCTGCCGATTGTCAGGATTGTTGACACTCTCTTGGAATACGCAATTTTTGAAGGAGCCTCAGACATCCATATTGAACCGGAAGAAAAAGACGTGATCGCCCGCTACCGCGTTGACGGAATTTTAAGAACCGTTATGACTCTGCCAAAAAACGTCCAGCCTGGCATAATCGCGCGCATCAAAATTCTAGCCAATTTAAAAGTTGACGAGCATCGCCTGCCCCAGGACGGTCGTTTTAAAATCAACGCCAAAGAATACCAAGTCTCTTTTCGCGTTTCCATAATCCCCACTTTTGACGGCGAAAAAATCGTCATGCGCTTATTAAACGAACGGGCGCAAGTTTTAACTTTAGAACAGCTGGGACTCCAGCCCTCCGCCCTTGAAGCGATCAAGAGAAACATCTCTAAGCCGCATGGCATGATGCTGGTTACCGGGCCGACAGGCTCAGGCAAAACGACCACGCTTTACACCATGTTAAATATTTTAAACACGCCGGAAGTCAATATCGTAACGATTGAAGATCCGATTGAATACCGCATGCCGCGTGTCAACCAATCCCAGGTCAGTCCTAAAATCGGCTATACTTTCGCTTCCGGACTGCGCGCCTTTTTGCGCCAGGATCCGGATATTATCATGGTCGGAGAAATCCGCGACCAGGAAACCGCGGAAATCGCCATTCACGCGGCCATGACCGGTCATTTGGTGCTATCGACTCTCCATACTAACGACGCTGTCACTACCTTGCCCCGCCTATCTGATATGGGCGTGCCGGCCTTTCTGGTCGCCACGACCACCAACGTTATTATCGCCCAGCGCCTGGTACGCAAAGTCTGCCCCAACTGCATCCAAAGTTATAAGCTGGACAAACAAACAATTGAAGAACTAAACCAGCAGCTTGAGCTTCAAAACATACTAGCGACTCTGGAAAAAAAGAAAATTATCATAAATGCCAAACAAGGCATCGGCAGTTTGCTCTTTTACCGCGGCAAAGGCTGCAAACAATGCTCTTCTTCGGGCTATAAAGGCCGAATCGGCATTTACGAAGTTTTGGAAGTAACTGATGAAATGTCCGAATTAATTTTGAAAAAAGCATCGCCCACCGAGCTGAAAAAGCAAGCCGAAGCCCAAAATATGCTGACCGTGATTGAAGACGGCTTTATAAAAGCTAAAAACGGCATCACTACGATTGAAGAGATAATGCGTGTAACCAAAGAATAATTTTTTCATATTATGCCAATTAATTTGCCCCAAACCCAAGCAGCTGAGCAACCGGCGGCTCCTCCGGCCGTGCCAAAAGAAAACACGATTGATAAAGTCAACCTTTTTTTGGAACGTTTTAGCCGCGTGCCCATGTCGGAAAAACTTTTCTTCGTCCAGCATCTGGGCGTCATGCTTAAAGCCGGCATCTCTTTATCGGTTGCTTTAAAAACTTTAGCCAGGCAAACCGCCAATAAAAAATTTGCTCACGTCATCGGCGACATTTCAGCCAACGTGGAAAAAGGCGTCAGCTTTACGGAAAGCCTAAAGCCGCATGAAAAAATCTTCGGCCAATTATTTGTTAACATGGTGGAGTCGGGCGAAGTTTCCGGCAAGCTGGAGGAAGTGTTGAAGCGACTGTTTATCCAATTTAAAAAAAATCATGAGCTGGTTTCAAAGGTTAGGGGGGCGCTGACTTATCCGGCTGTCATCTTATTGGCCATGGGCGGCATTGGCACTTTTATGATGACTTCCGTGGTGCCGAAAATCACAGGTATGTTTAAAGATTTTAACGCCGAGCTGCCTCTGGTAACTAAACTACTGATAAAATTTTCGGACAGCTTAGTGGCTCACGGGCTGCTTTATTTGATCGGCCTGATTGTTTTTATTTTAATTATCATCCAAATAGCTAAAACGGAAAAGGGCAAATACTACATTGACTTCCTGCTGCTTAAACTGCCCATATTCGGACCGATCGTCAAAAAAATTAATCTAGCAAAATTTTCCCGCACTATAAGCTCACTCTTAAAAACCGATATCATGATAATCAAGAGCTTCCAGATTACCGCTAGTGTTCTTGGTAACACTCATTACCGCCGAGCGCTAAATGAAATGAGCGCCAAGATTAAAAAGGGCGGCACGATTAACGAAATCATAGCCAGCTATCCAAAATTATTTCCGCCAGTCGTCACACAGATGATTTCCGTAGGCGAAGAAACCGGCGAACTAGATACGATTCTCGAGGAACTGGCCGAATTTTACGAAGGGGAAATTGACCAGATTATGAACAACCTGCCGTCAATCATCGAGCCGGTATTAATTTTAGTCTTGGGTCTGGCCGTGGGCGGCATGGCTGTGGCCGTGATTATGCCAATGTACACCTTAACTTCGGCCATTTAATTTATGAATTTTCAAAAAAACCTCCGCGGCTCCATGCTGATGGATTTGCTGGTAACTTTTTCCATTATCGCTTTGTTGGCGACCGTCTCTATTCCATATTTAAGAAAATACCAGCCTAATTTAAAACTTAGCGGCGAGGCGCGCACCTTGACTACCGATTTAAGGCTGGCTCAGCAATTGACAGTAACTGAGCAAAAAGTGCACCTAATCAGCTTCGATTTGCTTAATGATAAATACTATATCTTAAAAATTGACGTGGCTACCACCACGGTTAAAACCGTCAGCCTTGATCCAGAGGTGAGCCTTAAACAAATCACCGGCTTGATCGACAACCAAGCGGTTTTTAATTTTTACGGCGGAGTCAGCCAATCCGGAACTGTAACCTTAACTAACATTAATAACGTCGACGCAATTATCAATATCAAACCCTCAGGCTATATCCAGCTAGTGGAATAATTTATGAATTACACCAGCTTTAAAAAAAAATTAAGCCGTCCCGAAGGCATGACATTATTGGAAGTTATGGTGTCTTTCTCTATTTTAGCCCTAGCCTTTACTTCATTGATGCATTCGTTCCCCTTAAGCCTAACGATCAATAAAACCTCGGAAAACGCCACTAAGGCTTCTTATTTAGCTCAAGCTAAGCTGGAGGAACTGAACTCCTTGGGTTATGCCAATATCGCGGTCGGAACGGTTGAAGCCAAGCATCGGCTGTCGGGCGATCAAGCTGATTATTTGTATTATTTTCAAAGGCAAACCCAAGTTAATTACGTTGACGGCGATTTAGGCGTTCAAGCCTCCGACACCGGCCTGAAAAAAATTACGGTCACGGTTTATTTTACCAACGCCTTATCCAAAACCGAAAAAAGTTATACCACCTCAACTTTAATCAGCCAATGGTGATTTACGCGCCGAGGAATCTCAATCATAAACATTATAATTGGCGAGCCGGGCCGTATCTACTTTTAAATTTTTTAAATAATGCCAAAACTTAATCGAAGACAATCGGGTTTTACCTTGCTGGAAATCATCATAAGCATTTCCTTGTTTACGATTATTATTATGCTGGTCAGTGATATTTATTTATTTTCCCAGCGTTCATACAATAAAAATTCCAACACCGCCGAGCTGACGCAAAATGCCCGAGTTTCTCTAGACAGGCTGTCGCGCGAGTTAAGGCAGTCGGCCGATATTATAACCGCCTTGCCGGCAACCGGCGATGACCCGCTAAATCCCCCGACTAACCAAATTTTTTTTCAAGACGGCCATGATATTGCCAGAATAACCTACCTCAGTTATTATCTTGACGGCACCAATTTAATGCGTGAAAATAAAGCTTATTACTTTAGCGAGGAGCCGGAAACCTATGTGGCCTACAACGCGAAGAATCAGGGCGGAGAACCGCCCGAGTATATAATTCTTGGCGATCGTCGGGTGGTCGGAGAATATTTTACTGAATTAAAATTTTGGGGAGCCGACGGCTTAATCAATATTTCCTTAAGCTTGATAAAAAATCAGCATAATTTTGATCTGGAAACATCAATTTTCAGCCGCAACCGTTAAATCCATGACCATAGCACCTGCTTTAAAAAAAACTCGAGGCGTGGCCCTTATCTTAACGATATTGCTTTTATCGCTGGTTTTATTTTTATCATTGTATCTTTTAACTTTTTCTCTAACCGAAGATCGGATTGCCAAAAGCCAAGCTTGGGGAGCAAAAACCTATTATCTAGCCGAAGCCGGCATCCAGGACATGGTCTGGAAACTTAAAAATGACGCCGCTTATAAGCAAAGCTTTGAAACCGATCCGGACTGGTCGGCCAGCTTAACGCGCGCAGAACCTTTCGGCGCCGACAACGGCTCATATACCGTAAGCATTGAAAACACCTCTTTGGCCCATGGCACAATAACTTCAACCGGGACGATTGATCTGGGCAATGGCAAAACCAGCCAAAGAATCGTTAAAACTTACGTTTATCGGGCCATGGGGCAGTCCGGGGTTGAAGATAACGCCGGCTACGCCGATGGGGATATCAACATAACCGCCAGTAATATTAACTTTCTTGAATCCAGCATGCATTCAAATTTAAACGCCATCGTTAATTTGGTCAGTACCATCAATATAGATCTAGACCTAAACGCGGTTCATAACTTCATTAAGAGCAATTGGTCAACCGTTAACGTGGGAGGAAATATAAATTCAAACAACGACTCTCCGCCGGCCGCGGAACCCATCGCCATGCCGGCGGTAGATTTTGATTCAGCCAGTCCCGATTCACTTAAAAACCGGGCGACGGCGGTTTATACTAAAGCCCAGTTTGAAGATTTAACCGAGGACAACCCAAATCTAGTTTTAAACGAGCCGATCACCTACGTGGACGGCGACATTAAATTGCCGTGTGGCCATAATCTGACAATCAACGGCCTATTAGTTTCAAGCCGAGATATTAATATCGGCGATTTTTCTTCCAGCTGTTTTCTATCGGGCGAGTATAACGATATCACGATTAACCACGAAGACGGGGTAGCTTCCGGCATGCTGGCTAAAAGAAAAATTAACTTTGATCCTTTGACCGGACTGGTAAATATCAACGGCGCCGTTTATGCCAGCGATGAATTGAGGATTTTAAACCTGCCTCAGGAATTTAATATTATCGGCGGCCTGATCGCCCGCAAGTTAAACATAACCAGCGTTTGGCAGCCGATCAATCTAACTGTTAACAACCAATATTTAAGTGAAGTCTTGGGCGCGACGGAATTTTCTCCGGTTATTACGGTTGAACATTGGGAAGAAGAATATTAAATGTTACAATTTTGTGCTATAATTATCTTATGATGCTAACCAATAATTCATCTTATCCTCTCGGAATTGACGTATCTGATTTATCATTAAAAGTGGTCCAATTGGACAAAATCCGGGGAAAAATAAAAATTCAAGCCATCGGCAAGCTGGATTTGCCGAAAAATATCGTAGTTAACGGCGAAATAAAAAACAAGCCGGAACTGGTCAAGGCGGTTAAAAAAATCGTTGCCGCGCCGACATATGGCAAAGTCAGCTCGGAAGAAGTGGTGGCCTGTTTGCCCGAATCAAAAACTTTTATAAAATTGATCGAGGTGCAAAAATGCCCCAATCTGCTTTCTGACATAATCGGCCTGGAAATTGAAAAGCATATTCCCCTGTCAGCCAATGAAATATATTACGACTGGCAGGTGATTGATGAATTAAGCGATAAGTACCACATTTTAATCGGAGCCGCGCCCAAAGAAATCGTTAATCAATACACGGAGATGTTTGATCTGGCCGGCCTGTCGCCGATTGCTTTAGAAATTGAACCAGAAGCTATCGCCAGATGCCTTTTAAAAGAAGAGGCAAAAGATGAAAAATCGGCTTCGTCCAAAAACAAAACGGACAAAGGCTTTAATTATGGCATAATTGATATCGGCGCTAATCACACTTCTATGATATTCTATTCGGGTAAAACTATCCTTTTTACGGTCAGCATTCCGATAACCGGCGAAGAAATTTCGACCAAGATAGCACAAACGCTTAACCTGACGCCGGAGCAGGCGGAAAAAGCCAAAATCATCTGCGGGCTGGACGAAAAAAAAGCTAACGGCGTAATTAAAGAAATTCTTCACGATAACTTAAAAAATTTATTGGAAAAAATTAAAGAAGCCGTAACTTATTATGAAAATTATTTCAGCCAATGCGGTCCGCTTAACCAAATACTACTATGCGGCGGCGGCGCGAACATACCTGATTTGCCGAGAATTATCGGCCAGCAATTTTCTTTGGAAGTTAAGCTGGCCGACGCCTTAGTTAATCTGAATGAAGATAGAAATAATTTCGACGAAGTCTTTACGGAAAAACATTCTCTCAGCCTGGGCACTGTTAACGCCAAAACCGAAAACGGAAAAAATAGTTTATCCATTAAACAAAATTCCAGCGCTACTTTCGCAACCGCTTTCGGACTGGCTTTAAGGGGAATTTTTATTGACGAACTTTAATATGCTGACCCTAAACCTGATTTCCAAAGAGAAAAAAAAAGAAATAAAGCTGCGCCACGTCTACGGCTTTATTAAAAAAATCAATCTGTCTCTAATAGTCATCACTATAGTCGTAGCTATTATTCTTTTGGCTGCGAAAACAATTCTTCAAATTAAATTCAACGACATAGTGGAGCAAACGACCTTGGTAACGAAAAGCAATCAAGGCTACAACACAAAGGTTAGGGAAATAAACAGCAAAATCATCTTTGTGACTAAGATTCAAGAGGATTTTATTCCTTGGTCAAACCTGCTTAAAGATGTGGCTGAAATAACAGGTTCCGATATTGATTTATATTATCTAAAAGCCGATGCCCAGGACAAAACTATAAAAATAAAGGGTAAGGCTAAATTTCGCTCAAGTTTGCTTAATTTTAAAGAGAAAATGACGGCTCTGCCGGAGTTTGCCGAGATAGATTTTCCGGTAAGAAATATTCTAGAGAAAGAGGATATTGACTTTGAAATAAACGCTAAATTAAACTTGTCAGTTTTATGAATATCGAAAAAATTATAAAATTCGATTTGAAAAATAAAATTGCCGTTAGTTTAATCGGCTTTCTGCTGATTATCTTCAGTTTGGTTTATTTTATTGTCTGGCCGACGATTCGCGACATAAAAATTATGGGAAGCGAAATAGACGCGCAGAAAATTGATCTGGAAAAAAAATATATTAAGGGGCAGAATCTAAAGCAGCTAACCGAAAATTTAAAAAAAATCGAACCTAAGCTGGAGTTGTTGGAGCAAATTTTCATCAACCGAAACCGGGAGCTTGAATTTATTACCAGCCTGGAAAATGAAGCCAACAAAAACCGCGTCAATCAAAAAATAAATTTGAGCGCGCCAGCGAGCACTGAAAATCAAAATTTTCAAAAAATCGGCTTACAGCTTTTTACCCAAGGCGGATTTAACAATTTGCTCGCTTATATAACCGACCTTGAATCATTAAGCTACTATATTAACTTTAAAACGCTGGAATTGTCGCCGGGCAGCGCCGGGCAGGCCGTAAAAGCGGCGGACAACCAGGAACCGCCCGAAGTTAATCTTAATCTTTTTCTCAGTTCCGAAACTTATTGGAACTAGCCCAAGATATGATTATAAAAAAACAAATCAACCTTACGCCTAAAAAATTATCCGGCCTATTTACCCTGGCTATCATCTTGATAATAATAATTATCTTATCCTATGTTTCCCTATTTTTATATAAAAATTTTTATCAAACTATAACTCAAACCAAAGAAATTCTGATACTTAAGCAAAAGGTGGCGATTGACACGGTTGATATGGATAAATTCAATCTGATTATCAATAGATTGGCAGCAAAAATAATTCCAAAAAAAATAAAGGCCGTCAACAGCCCGTTCCATTAAAGTAAAGGCGGTTTATCTAAAAACCCGCGGCTGACGGGTTTTTTATTTTGGCGCCATAGCTCTCAGCCTTTTAACGATCGGCGGCAGAATTTTTACGACGCGGCGCATTTCCTCTGCCGTGTTATTTTTACCCAAAGTAAACCTGATCGTCGAATGAGCGACCTCTTCCTTGACCCCCATAGCCAAAAGAACGGGCGAAGCTTTTAAACTGGCCGAAGCGCAAGCCGAACCGGTTGACACGGCTATATCCTCAAGATCCAGGGCGATTAAAATTGATTCGCCCTCAGCGCCGACGAAAGAAATATTGGCGTGTGATGGCGTGGAATTTCTCAAGTCGGTATTTACAATAATTTTTGGTATCTGCCGCTTCAGCCGCGCCACAAATTCATCGCGTAATTTACAAATTTTTTTATTATTAGCTTCTTTGTTTTTTGAACAAAGCTTTAAGGCTTGGCCCAAACCGACGATTCCCGGAACGTTTAGCGTGCCGCTTCTAAAATTTTTCTCATGGTGGCCGCCCAGCTGCACGCTTCTAAGCGGCGTGCCCTGTTTGGCATAGAGCGCGCCCACGCCTTTAGGGCCGTAAATTTTATGGCCGGAAAGGGACAGTAAATCAACATGCAGATGCTTAACGTCGCAATTTAAGAAATTTAAGGCTTGCACCGCGTCGGTATGAAAATAAATTCTCTTTTTGCCGCCCTGCTTGGCTCTCCGCTCGTTGATTTTTTCAATGATTTTTCCCATTTCCCTAATCGGCTGGATCGCCCCAATTTCTGAGTTAACGTACATCAATGATACTAAAACAGTATCTGCCTTAATCGCTCGCTTAAAAGTTTCCAAATCAACAGCACAATTTTTATCTACCGGTAAATAAGTTACGCGAACTCCCCGCGCCGCCAGTTTATTAAACGGTTCCATCACCGCCGGGTGCTCGACGGCGGAAGTTATAATATGCAATTTTTCATTGGGACTTTTTTCTAAAAGAGCGCCGACCAGGCCAAAAATCGCCAGATTATCCGCCTCGGTCGCTCCTGAAGTAAAAATAATTTCTCCGCCAGCGCAATTTAAAAATTTAGCCGCCTGTTCGCGCGCTCGGTTAACGGCGGCGGACGCGGCTTGGCCGAACGAATGAAGCGACGACGGATTACCGTAGATTTTACTAAAATACGGCAACATAGCTTTCAGAACTTCATGATCAACCGGCGTGGTGGCGCTATGGTCTAGGTAGATGGATTTTCCATTTATCATATAAAATAATTAATTTACATTTGAACCGCCTTCACTTCTTTAACTTCCTTTATTTCTTTCTTAATTTCCTCTTCAATCCCCTGCTTTAAAGTTATTGACGACATGGGACAATGGGCGCAATGGCCCATCAGTTCCACTTTTAAGACGCCGGATTTTTCATTAAAATCCACAAAATGCACGTCCCCACCGTCCATCTGCAGGGCCGGGCGGACTTTTTCCAAAACTTCCTTTATTTTTTCCACGACATTTTTTTGTTTTTTCATATTAATAATATTATTGATTTAAGCTGCTTATAAATAACCCAATTTTCTTATTCGCCTCCGCATATTCTTTGCCTATCTTTTCAAATTTTTCAAGCATCTCATCTTTTATTTTATCGCTTAAAGCTTCATCGGCCATGGGATATAAAATATTATCTTCTTTGAAAATATGGTCTTTGAGCAGATTGGCGTAACCTTTGGCTCCGGCCAGCGCTTTCGCCGGATCGTCTTGATCCAACCCCGTTTGCAGCTCCTTAACGAATTGGCGGCCTAAATCATGCTCGTAAAGCATTTGCTGGGTAGGATTACAATGCAAATTCGCCGAATCTTTATTTAATTCCGCGAATAAAATATCCTCCTCTTTGGCATGATGGAATTTATCCGCGTAATTTCTTATAAAATCAACGGCAGACCGATAAAAATCAGCGTTCATTTCGCCGCCTTTTTCGTTTTTAGAGCATTGCTCGAGCAATGACTTGATTACTTTTAAAATATTTTTATGCTCGTCGATGAGCATCTCTATAGCTTTTGACATAATTATTTTTTATTATATTTATCAATCGCCTGCTGCAATGCTTCAACGCCCAGCATCGAGCAATGCACTTTGACCGGCGGCAGGCCGCCCAAGTCTTTTACAATCTGGTCTTTAGTTATTTTTAAAGCCTGCTCGAGCGTTTTGCCTTTAGCCATGTCGGTTAAAGCTGATGACACGGAGATGGCGGCGGCGCAGCCCAAAGTCTCAAACTTAATGTCCTTAATTATCCGATCGCCGGATTTATTTTTGATGATCTTCAAATATATTTTCATGACATCGCCGCAGGCCATGTTGCCCACTTGGCCGACCGCGTCGGCATTTTTAAGCCTCCCCTGGTTATGGGGATTTCTAAAATGTTCAATCACTTTTTTTGAATATTGCATAATATTAATTGATAAATACGGGCATGCCCTTTTCCGCCCAGTCATAAATTATTTTGGCCGGGCCGATGCCTAAGCGGATGCAGCCGTGCGACACCGGATGGCCCAGATGATCGGCGCCTTCGCGATAACCATTTGGCCAAATCGGCAATTCATGAATGCCGAATTTGCCCGTAGCGAGGCCGATCCAATAAGGCATCCAGAGCCCGTAAGGCGACCAGGCTTTCGGGCTTTTATTTAAAACTTTAAAAGTTCCTTTAGGCGTAGAATTATTTTTACCGCTCGATACCGAAAATTCTCCCAGTTTAACGCCCCCCAAAAAATAGCTTAACTTTTGCTGTTTGGTATTTATTTCTATTTTTTTATTAAGCTTGGCTCCGGCTTTTAAATCCAACGGGTTATAACCGCCGAAGATTTCTTGTCCGTCCTTATGTCCGTCGCTATCGCTATCCGAACTGGTTAAATTCGTCTTGAATTTAATTTCCAAGTCATCAGACAAGCCGTCATGGTCGAAATCATTGTCTCTCAACTTAACTTTTCCGGAATTTAACGGCGAATAGCCATTCTTAACTTCGTCGCCGTCCGAGTAACCGTCGCCGTCCGTATCGGCCCTGAACTGGTCAGTGTAATAAATATTATTTTCCGCTTCATCCGTTAACCCGTCGCTATCGCCATCCATCGCGGTTTCCGCGTAGACCGGAACTGTTATCAAAAATAACACAGCGGTTAGAACTAAAATTTTCATACTAATTGAGATAATTTAATGTCTTTCATGGCCTTGGCCATAGCCTGCTCCACTTTTGACAGTACCAGCGTTACGCCGCAATGGCAGAAACTGCCGCAATAAACCTTTTCTTTATTGCCAGTACAATGAAACGGGCTTAATTTGCCTTCTAATGCATTAATTATATCATAAATATTAATAAACCTCGCTCTTTTAGCCAGCTTATAGCCGCCGGCGGCGCCGATTTCCGCTTTAACTAAACCTGCCCTTTTTAGGCTGGCAAAAAGCCTTTCTAAATATTTTAATGAAATTTTTTCGTCCTGGGCGATTTGAGTTAAGGCTACACTGCCCTGTTCTTGCCTTTTAGCCAAATTAATCATGGCTCTTAGTCCGTAGCTTGAACGCGTGGAAAATATCATAGAGTATCTCCTACTAAATTAGTCGGTAATACAATAATATCATACCGGTAAACTCTGTCAAGCCCTGCCTTTGCCGGCAGGCAGGCTTGACAGAACATATTGCTTTTGCTATATTAAATTAGTGGTTAAGGCCACGTTTTTATTTATAAAATAATGCTACTATATGGCGCATAAAAAAGCCGGCGGCTCAACCGCCCTAGGCCGCGATTCGCAAAGCCAGCGTCTAGGCGTTAAACTTCAGGACGGACAATACGCTAAAGCCGGCGCAATTATTATCCGCCAGCGCGGCACTAGATACCGCGCCGGCAAAAACGTTAAAACCGGTAAAGACGATACTTTGTTCGCTTTGGCGGCCGGATTAGTAAAATTTGCCACTAAAAAGATTAAAAAATTCACGGGCAAGCTGGAAGCCGTTAAAATTGTCAACGTTATTACGCAAAAATAATTATCACGTGTATAAAACTGGCATAAAAATAAGACTCTAGAGTCTTATTTTTTTAATAAAAGTATTTATTTAAATTTCATTTAAACTATAAAAATATAAGAAAATGAAACTTGGCCAAATTTGCAAGAGCAAGCGGTTAAGCGAAGTATTTAAATGAAAATAAAGTTCATAAGGAGAAATCAAATAAACGAAAAAATAACCGACCAAAATTAAACTGACCAGCAAGGCCGAAATTTGGAAATCGCTTTTTATAACTCTCTCCCGGCTTACGCCCAGGGCAAATATTAAAAAAATCAACATAAACCAAAAACCTTTGGTCCAATTGCCGAAATTTACAAAGTAATATTTAAAATGGGCAAAAATCAAACTATACCTTTCGGCTGTAAAAATATATTTTCCCCAATCGGCTAAGGCGTCGCGGCCAACCAAGCCGTCGATCGGCGCCATCATTTTAAATGCAAAAATAATCAGCAATACCGGCGCCAGGCCGGCAAATAAAAAAAATAATTCTTTTAAAACTTTTTCTCTTTTTTTAAAAAATGAAAATAATATAAAACTAACTAACAAGCATACAATAAATAATAAACCGTCGTTTTTAGCCCAGCCCGATAAACCGGTGAACGCGCCCAATAGAATTAAAATTTTATAGTCTGAAAATTTAAAATATATAAACATTAAAAGCAAGCTGGCCAGATAATAAAAACCCAAAGGAATATCAAGGTATTGCGAAGCGCCCAAATTTACAAACAAGGGCGTTGATAACAAAAGAGCGGCTCCTAGAATTCCTGTATTTCTTCCCTTGGTAATAGCCAGCGCGGCGTATAACAAGCCAACGGTTAACAGACTGAAGGTTATGCCCATAGCCTGGGGAACTGCTTGATTTTCACTTCTCGAAATCAGCCAAACCCGGGCGGTTGACAAAGGCAAAAGCAAGGGATAATCGGGATGAGCCCAGCTATTGACTTGAAATATTTTAGTCCAATGTTCGGGGTCGCGAAAAATTATTCTTGATTTTAGATTCCAAACATATTTAGCGTCCCAAGCGCCATGCGGAGACTGAGTTAATTGTCCGATCGATTGCCATAGATACAGGCCGAAAATAACGGCTAAAATTATCGCGATAAATATATTGGCATTTTTTACGGCAAGCTCTTGGCGCTCCCTGTTTGTTCTATAATGTAAAAAAATAAAAATCGCTAAAAACACCAGCCAAAATAAAATTTCCGTAATTTTATAATTCCAGTTAAGGTAGTATTGAGCGGATAAAAAAATAAATAAGCTGAGTGAACCCAGCCCTAAAGACAAACCGGAAATTAAACAAACTTTCACAAGAACGCTTTCCGGGACAATGACAAATTCGGGCAAACAAAATTTTACCAACAAATAACTGGACGCGATGATGAATGTTAAAGATAATAACAGCATTATCTGTAAGTTAATAATAATAATCCTTCACCGTAATTTTTAACGATTTTCAAGCTTAACTCCGTTAAAATTTCCTCGTAGTTAAACCAAGGAAAATCTCCCAGGATATATTTATTGCGTAAATTTTTCTCGACAATCAGCGGCGCTAAAATATATTGGCTTAAATAATAATTTTCGATAACTGAATTTTCATAACCGGAGCCTGGCTTATAGTCATAAGTCAAATAGCTGATTTTTTCTTGGCCGGCCAAATCGGCTTTTGCGTTTTTCAGCCGCGCTTCGTATTGTCCGACTTTCTCCGGCCGCCAGGATAAATCATGATAGGAAAAAGCCTGGACGGTTGAAGTCAAACAAAAAAGAAAAAATAAAAAAATACCCAGCTTTACTCTGCCTGGGTATTTTTTTAATTCAATAAAATTTTTAACGATAAAGTCCATTCTGGTTTATTTAATTCTAACCTTTGCCGCAGACTTTCAAAAACTCCACAAACAAAGGATGCGGATCAAGCGGGCGGGAAATATATTCGGGATGAAATTGCGTGCCGATGAAAAACGGATGTTTGGTGATTTCCACGGCTTCCACAATTTGGCCGTCCGGCGAAGTCCCGGCCACGCGTAGGCCGGCCTTTTCAAACTGCTCGCGATACTGATTGTTATATTCATACCTGTGCCTATGCCGCTCGGATACTGTCCCCTGTTTGCCGAATTTAGCGTAGGCCGACGCCAGGCGCGTGCCGGCCACAATTTTGCAGGGCCAGCCGCCCAAGCGGATAGTTCCACCATATTGTTTTTTGGCTAAAAGTTCTTTTTGGCCAGGCATGATATGGATAACCGGATACGCGGTTTTAGCGTCTACTTCTTCGCTATTGGCATCTTTAAAGCCGAGCACATTGCGGGCGAATTCAATTACCGCCATCTGCATGCCGTAGCATAAGCCGAAATACGGCACGTTTTTTTCGCGGCAATATTTAATAGTCATAATTTTGCCTTCGGCGCCGCGCGAACCCCAGCCCTGAGGCACGATTATGCCGTCAAACTTTTTTAAAATCCTAACGCCCTGCTTTTCCACATCTTCGGTATTGAGCCAATGCAAAACCGGCTTAACATGATTGGCCGCGCCGGCATGCTTGATCGCTTCTATGACTGAAATATAAGAATCGGTCAGGCAAAAATCGCCGGTGGAAAAATATTTTCCCACAATGCCGATATTAACCTGCTTGGTGGCTGATTTTATTTTAGCCACCATCTTTCGCCAATCAACCAGATCTTTTTTACGCTTCGCGAGGCCCAGCTTATCTAAAATTTTATCACCTAAATTGTCTTTCTCAAAATTAATCGGCACGTCATAAATTGATTCTATATCCGGCGCGCTGATAATATTGCCTTCATCAACCGAACTGGCCACGGCCAGCTTGCGCTTGCGCGGCTCGTCCAAGGGCTGGCGGGAGCGGCAGATCAAAAAATCCAAAGAAATTCCAGCATTATTAAGCGAGCGCACGGCGTATTGGGTCGGTTTAGTCTTCATCTCGCCGATAATTGAAGGGACCGGCAGATAACTGACCATGACCATGGCTAAATTGCCCCGTTCTTGAAATTGCATCATCCGGGCAGCTTCCAAAAATAACAAATTCTGATATTCGCCAACCGTACCGCCGATCTCAATCAGCATTATTTCCGCTTTATCTTTTTTCGCCGCATTTTTAATTCGGCGGATTACCTCTTCAGGAATATGCGGTACAACTTCCACGCACTTGCCGCCGTATTCAAGGTTGCGCTCTTTAGTAATGACCGACTGATAAACCCGGCCGGTAGTCATGTAATTATCGCGGTGGATATCGCGGTTCAAAAACCTTTCGTAATTGCCGATATCCTGGTCGGTTTCGTCCCCATCCTCGGTTACAAAAACTTCGCCATGTTCGGTCGGGTTCATGGTGCCAGCGTCAACGTTAATATAAGGGTCGATCTTAATAGCGCTGACGCTATAACCTTTGCCCGATAAAATCCGTCCGATAGAAGCGCAAGTGATACCCTTGCCCACGCCGGACATGACGCCACCCACGATGAAGATGTATTTAACCGCTTTTGCCCGTTTTTTCTTTTCCATATTTATATTTCTTGCTTGGCTTGGGAAAACTATTTTTGTAGCGCATATGAAATCGCAGCGATTTTTTACAAAAAATTACTTTTTTTACCTCTTAATTTTTTGTAAAAAATGCACAGATTTCATCTAAGCGGAAAAATAGTTTTCCCAAGCCGAACGCAAATGTCAATATTATTTTTTCTGCTTTAATATCTCAACGGCTTTCTCCAGCTGCGGGTCCGAGTTTTTATCATAGTCTTCAACCGTCAAATCCACTTTAACATCCGGTTCTATTCCTTGCTCGTTAATATTATTGCCTTTAGGCGTCAGCCATTTGGCCACGGTAATTTTAACTGATGAACCGTCTTTTAAATCTTCTAAAGTCTGCACCGAGCCTTTACCGAAAGTTTTCATGCCTACGATCATGGCTTTGCCGTAATCCTTCAACGCTCCGGAAACAATTTCAGAAGCTGAAGCGCTGCCCTGATTTACTAAGACCACGGTCGGAAAATCTTTTAGTCGAGTCCGGCCTCGCTTCAGATACTCATTTTTCTTTTCCGTATTGAATTGTTCTGTCACAACCACGCCCGCGTCAATCCATTCGCTAGCCACGTCAATGGCCGTTTCAAGATAGCCGCCAGGATTATTTCTTAAATCTAAAATTACACCTTTAGGATTTTTTTCAAGCGCTTGCTGCGCCGCTTGTTTAAATAAATCAGAGGTGTCATCATTAAAATTAGTTATGGTAATAACAAAAATTCCATCGTCGCGCAACTCGGTCCTGACGCTTTTTACTAAAATTACCTGCCGAATGATTTTATAATCTTTAGGCTGGCTAAAGCCTTCGCGGAAAATCGTTAAGGTCACTTCTGTGCCTTTCTGGCCGCGGATTTTACTGACTGCTTCATCAACCGCCAGTCCGGCCGTGCTCACGCCGTCAATGGCGTAAATTTTATCGCCTGATTTAAGCCCGGCCTTTTCAGCCGGCATATCAGCTAAAGGCGCGATGATGGTTATAATTTCGCTTTTTTTGCCGATTTCCGCGCCGATGCCTTCGAATGTCCCGGCTAGGTCGCTCTGAAATTCTTGAGCCAACTTAGGCTCCATAAAAACCGTATACGGGTCGCCCGCAGATTCAACTAAACCCCTTAGCGCGCCGTAAAACATAGTTTTGTCATCCAATTTTCCCGGATCAACATATTCTTTTTTTAGTAAATCCCAGACATTCCAAAATAAGTTGAAATCAACGTCAGCCGTCAACTTATTAGCCGGAGCGGTTACATATTTATTGTAAACCTGGCCGGCGTAAACGGCTTCTTTAAGACTGGCTCGTTTAACAAACTCATTTTTCTGCGCGAATATCATCCCGCCGCCGAACGAGGCCGAGAGCAGAGTCAAACTTAATAAAATAAGGCCCAATATTTTTATTTTACGTTTCTTGGGCTTTTCTTCAATATTTTGATTACTTAAATTTTCCATAAAAAAATTAGGCTTAGTTATTTACCTTATTCCATACTACCACAATTCGGTTTTTTTTGCCAAATCTTGTAAAAACGCATGATTTAGGCTATGATAAAGCCATCTAATGATTACTAAAACTTATGTCAAATTACATTATTAACGGCGGCCGGGAACTTCATGGCACAATTAAAACCAACTCGGCTAAAAACTCGGCTGTGGCTATTCTTTGCGCCTTGCCCATGATTAAAGGCACGACTATTTTAAAAGACATGCCGCGCATTGAAGAGGTTAATCGCATCATAGAAATTTTAACTTCAATCGGCCTGAAAATCAGCTGGAGCGGCCGGAACACATTAATCGCGTTGAATGACGGAAAAATAGAACTCAAAAATATCAACCGCGAATCCTACGAAAAAACCCGGGCGGCTATTCTGCTGATCGGCGCCTTATCGTCGGTCTTTAAAAATTTCAGCCTGCCGAAAACCAGCGGCTGTAAATTAGGCAAACGCACGGTCAATCCGCATGTCATCGCTTTAAATCACCTGGGCATCACGGTAAAAAAAACCGGCAACAGCTTTAAAGTAAGCCGCGACCTGGCCAAAAGCTCAAGTTTTACCATGTACGAATCCGGAGACACGGCCACGGAAAACGCCATCTTGGCCGCGGCTACTCTGTCCGGCACCACTGAAATAAATCTGGCCTCGCCTAATTATATGGTCCAGGATTTATGCTATTTTTTAATAAAGACCGGCGCTAAGATAACGGGTATTGGCACGACTAAATTAAAAATCACCGGCGCAAAAAAACTAAAACCGGTCAGCTACTCCGTAATGCCTGATCCGATTGAATCCATGGCTTTTATCTCTTTGGCTATAGCCACAAGCTCAAAACTTAAAATTACCCATTGTCCGATTGAATTTTTGAACCTGGAGCTCGAAAAATTAAGAATTATGGGGCAAAAAATGAAAATCAGCCGCTCCTATAAGTCAACCAATGGCCAATTCGCTTTGGTTGACATAGAAATTATCCCCTCGAAGCTAACCGCTTTGCCGGATAAGATTTACGGCCGGCCGTTTCCCGGACTTAATATTGACAACCTGCCCCTGTTTCTACCAATATTAACTACGGCTTATGGCCAGACCCTGGTTCATGACTGGGTTTATGAAAACCGCGCAATCTATTACACCGAGTTGAATAAGCTGGGCGCCAATGTTTTTCTTCATGATCAGCACCGCGTTACGGTTACCGGACCGACTAAATTAAAATCAGCCAAAATTATCTGCCCACCGGCCTTGCGTCCGGCCATTAATCTCTTAATCTGCATGCTGGCGGCCAAGGGCAAATCAATTCTTTATAATCCCTATTCGATTGATCGCGGCTATGAAAATATTTATGACCGCCTGAATAAACTCGGCGCCGACATTAAAAAAACCGATTAACATTTATGACTTTAAAACTTAGGCGACTCTTAAGCATTGTTTTTATATTTGTCTTTATTGCCATAACCCCGGCCATCATGCTCTATGCGGCCGGCTACCGGCTCTCGCCAAACGGCCTTTCCGTCCAGCGCACCGGTATGTTTATTATTGATTCAAATCCGCCGGGGGCGAAAATAATTATCGATGGCCAGCCTCAAGAAAATTGGTATAGCGCAATATTCAATAAAAATAATTTCCTAACCACCCCGGCTAAGATAAAAAATTTATTGCCCGGAGAATATAATTTAAAACTTGAGCTTAACGGCTATTGGAACTGGCAAAAAAAACTGGCCGTCAATCCCGGGACTTCGACCTTCGCGGAAAATATATATTTGTTCAAAAACGAGCTGCCTCTGCAATTAGCTTCGGCCGACCCTAAAGCCATCACTTTGTCACCGAAAGAAAACTCGGCTGTGGTTTTTTCCGAGAATAAAATAGCTTTTATAAATCTGGGAGACGAAACCGAAAAATCAGCCGCTCCGGCCGAGTTTACCGGGAAAAATATTGCCTGGTCGGGCGGACGGGATAAGGCGGTTATTGACAAGCGCCTTTACAGCCTGAGCGACTTAAACTCAAGCGTAAACCTCATAAAACTATTCCCCAATTTATCAGATTACCGTTGGAGCGGCGACGCCCTATACGCGCGGGATAAAAATTCAATTTACCGAATTAACGCGGAAACGACCGCGGCTAATAAAATAACTTCCGGACAGTCGTTTAACGATTATCTGGCAAAAAACGGCTTTCTCTATTTAATCAGCCGGACAAGCCAGGCCGCTTCGCTAAAAATAATTAACGAGTCGAGCGGACAAACAATCAAGGAAATAACTTTGCCCTCGGCCGACTACTCCTTTATAAACTCTGAGCGGGCTTTACTCAACCTTTACGATAACGGCAATAAAATACTATATTTAATCGACCCATCGGCCGCTTATCTACCGCTGGTCGACGTCTTAAGTAACGTTAAAATTACTTACTGGGCTGACGAAGGCAATCTGCTTTACGCCAACGATTTTGAAATTTGGCTTTATAGCGTAGAGAGTAAAAATAAAACCTTGATTACCAGAATCAGCGAAGTAATAACCGGCCTGATTCTGCACCAGAGCATCGACTATATCATTTATTCCACCGATCATTCAATTAACGCCATTGAACTGGATGAAAGGGAAAAAAGAAACAGCACTGAGTTGGTAAAATTTGATTCTATCGGCTCGCTATCATCTAATTCCAAGGGAGATGTTCTCTATTTCAGCGGCAAAATCGGCAACGCGCAAGGACTGTATAAATTTTTAATACAATAAATTATTAACTAAAAATAAGCTCTTTTTACGAGCCTATTTTTTATTTTCATCATTTTGACCTCGTTTTATCTAAACTCATCCAAAGTCGTGATCAACACTATAAATTTGCCGTTTCTAAAAACCCTCAGGCCGATTCTATCCCCTACTTTATAGCGCTGGACGACCGATAGCAGAGTGGTCTGGCCTTCCAGTTTGATGCCGTTGATTTCCGTGATAATATCGCCCTCGCGTAGCCCGGCTTTATCGGCCGGCGAACCGGCTAGAACCGAAGGCGTACCGTCCGCGTTAACCGTTATCCAGGCGCCGGAATTTCTGGGCAATTTATTTTCCTGGGCCATTTCCGGCGTCAGCATAACGTATCTGATGCCCAGCCGCGGCCGGACAATGCGCCCGAT